>JFJP01036957.1_pt1 | contig 94131 bp, 108 predicted proteins | sample 431651 | NCBI WGS metagenome assembly JFJP01 (sample SAMN02602958, study PRJNA72255) | Microbial mat metagenome, whole genome shotgun sequencing project. | biome: fresh water; feature: sink hole; material: water; isolation source: purple microbial (photo- and chemosynthetic) mats found in...
CAGACTCAGTCTGACTTGGTTGAGCTCGGCATGAACACGGCAACCAAATCTTTCCCGCTTAATCAGAGCGGGCGAACACCAAGCGCTGTCTTAGGACGCTTGATGAGACTGGAACAGAAAAGAGGAAGCCAAACCAACACTGGCACCCCTATTTCCGCTCAAACACATACCGGGGTCGTTGGAGGGGGGTGGTCCACGCAACCAGAACTACATACGAAAAAAATATGGAAAAAATTTTTCTGGAAAAAAGCTAGAAAAAAGACGACAGGATGCCGGCTGATTTTGAGAGGGAGAAATCTTTGTGTAGAAAAAGACGGTTGCCGGCTGCATCAAATTCAACAGTGAAATTTCAGTGTAGGGACAGCAGCCCAAGAAGACAAAGGCTTCCGTCTGTAGTAGAAAAAGAGTAGAAGATATGGCTGAGTTCAGGGAGTACACGAAGATCGAGTCTGTTCCGAGCATGTTCGGGATGGATAGGAGGTATGAGGTTGTCAGGTTTTATGTGTCGACGATAGCCAGGTTATCCAACAGGAGACTGAGTGAAGACGAGGAGATGGTGATGACGGAGTTGGTTCTAAGGTGGCCTTCCCACGAGTTTGATGACCTCAAGAAGAAGTCTATTGTGGACAGTATCAGCAGTGTTCACGACACTGACATGGATATCCACAGGTTGAAGAAGACCTTGTACAGACTGATACAGAGAAAGTTGGTAGTTCAGGGCAGGGAAGACGAATACATTCCGATAAAGGAGTTCGTACCGAAGTTTGTTGGAGACAGCATAGTCATGTTCATAACAATCAAGTAATGATAACGGGAGGAATCAAGAAGCGTCCAGAGAACGACCTGATCATGAATGAGATCCTGGAAGAGCTTCAGGCTGAGTATGGTCTAAACAAGCAGGTTTTGAGGGAAGTAATAATGAGCCAATTCTCCTTCCTGAAAACCAAGATAGAGCAGAAGTCAGAGAAACCAATCAGGTTCAAGTGGCTAGGCTATTTCGGACGGAAAGACAAGAAGAAGAATTGGGACATAAACAACATAAAGAGGAAAGATAATGAAAACGGAAGAAAAACTGAATGAGATCCTGAATGGGTGGAAGAATCTGATATTCAGAAACTCTGAAATAGAAGAAGAAGCTAAGAGGCGGGCAAAGATCTGCTCAGGATGTAGTGAGGTCGGAATGAGGCCGATGGTTCACTGCAAGAAATGTGGCTGCCCGCTAGCAGCAAAAACACGTAGTGAAACCAGCAAATGCCCACTAGGAAAATGGTAGAACGAACTGCAACAAACAGCTCCACTAGTGAAGAGATGTGGATAGAGATAGAACGACTCAGAAAAGAGTTAGAGGAAGTCAACAAGAGATTGGAGGAAGAGATTCGGAAGGGACTCGAGGAGGAGGGAAATCCTCCAGAAAAAGACTATGGACAACAAAGGCTGCTGTCCCTTCATGAAAATATCAACGTCTTCTGGGACTCCAGAACCTGACAGTGTCCAGTCTGTCTCCAGATGAACCCTCTCACTAAGTGTGACTGTTGCACGAGAGCCGAAGCCGATGGAAAAAAGCTCGAAGAAATCAGAGAGAAATTGTTGAAGGGCCAGAGAGCAGGAGGGACAGAAGCCTTTAGGATGCCTTTGTAGACTTAGAAGACTATTGAAGACCTTGAAGTAAGGCTCCAGTTGAATCGTTCGTTACACTCACGATTAAACAGAGAGAGTTTAAGTAAGTCTCATTATCTGATTGCTCATCAAGAAGTCTAAGCAGGTAAGATTCATCAGCAAGTAATCAGGTAAGCAAGAAAGACTCATTAGAAGTTTAAAGGCAGTTGTCCTCATCTCATCTCTCATTAATGTAGAAAAAGATGTTGAAGTCTGCAAATCAAATGATACACAAATACTTAGGTTATGGCGAAGATGATTTCTAGCTGAGATTACACCAAAGACTGCTTACAACTCAATGATAAACTGAGAGTTACGGGCACGCAGATTTTGGGTCAAAAAAATAGTAGTATTTCAAAAAAAAGTAAAAAAAAAGCAGAAACCTACGATTATGCCAGCCTTTTGGAGTATCCTGATGGATGGAGTTGGTGGGGGTTTGTGTTCTATGCCGACCCAGAGTCTCCTTTTTCTGGTTGGACTGAGTCTGATAGGGCTAAGTTCGTGAAGGAAACCTTCGGGTTTGAGGTGAGGAAGTTTGGTGCCGAGATAGAGGCTTATGAGAAGTTTACGGACACTCCTGCAAAGAGGCACTATAGGGCATGGGGTAAGAAGATGGATGAAAGGACAGAGTTCCTCGAGACCGTGAAGTATGACGTGAACACTTGGGAGATGATAGACAAGATGGCGGCGGCCACTGTGAAGCTCTACTCTGACTTGGAGAGGATAAAGAAGATCGTGGATGATGCCGGAGATTCTGGTAGGGTAATGGGTGACAGGACAGAGTCTCTGTCTGAGAGTGGGTTGATTGACTAAAACTATATAAGATGGCTCTACTGAGTAAGGATGTTTGGAAGATGAGGCCGCCTGACTTGATTCCGATGACGGCTGACTACATCAGCTTCTGGAGACTATTCAAGGACAGGTGCAAGTTCGGCATGTGGTGTTCAGGCATTTGGATGCCAGGAGAGTTGTTCTTCTACTACAATGCCTGGAAGATAAAGCTGAAGAAACCGATCTATGACAAGTTCGGTAAGATAAAGGGGTTCACCAATAATGAGTACATCGAGTACCCGGATCTGAGGGATATCGAGTGGGAGTACTTCTACACCTACTCAGAGTCGAGAGGTTTCAGTCGCTTCGAGAACAATACTGAGGAGGAGCTTGCTGTGATGACTCCACGAGAAATCATGAGGAAACATTGGGACAGAGAGATGGGTAGGCCGATGTATGAGAACCCAGCCAAGAACATTATCCTGATAGCAGGAAGAGGTGCCGGCAAGAGCTATTGGGCTTCGTGTGTGATTGGGTATGAGTTCCTGATACAGAGAGACAAGGGTATCGCTAACACGATCACTGTTGGTGCCGGAGACTCGAAGTTCTCCAAGACTCTTCTCCAGAAGGTGAAGTTGGGTCTGAATGAACTGCCTGGATCAGTCGTGTTCGGAGGCATCTCGTATCCGAGTCCGATCTCGAAACAGTACAAGGGAAGCTTCGAGGTAAATGAAGGTATTCTTGCGTCCTACGTGAAATACATTGCTGGAGCAAAGAAAGAGATTGGTGACGGCTCCAGTATCGGCCACATAACCTTCAAAGACAATGACTTTGCTGCAAATGGAAGACGTTCCTGTCTTCTCGTGTTCGAGGAGATCGGTCTGTTCCCGAACTTCCGTGCAAGTTGAGACTCGTCTATCGAGGTTATCCGTACTGGCACATACCAGTTTGGGACGATGTTCGGACTCGGAACAGGTGGAGACATGGAGAAAGGTTCGGTTGACGTTGCCGACATGTTCTATTCGACTGATGCCTACAACCTCGTGTCATTCGAAGACATCTGGGAAAGAAAGGGCCGGCTGGGACTGTTCGTGCCGGGTTATATGGGTCTGAATGAACACAAGAACGAGAGAGGGGAGACAGATGTAGAGGCTTCCATCAAGAGTCTTACTGATGCTAGGGAGAAACTCATTGTAGACAAGGCAGCAAAGACGACGTTGGAGCAAGAGATAATGTATAGACCCCTGAAGCCGAGTGAGGCCTTCATGAAGTCGAGTGGAAACATTTTTCCCCGTATGCAGCTCCAGGAGCAGCTCACCTACATATCGAACAATAAGGACGTGGAACAGATGTGCCAGGTTGGTCAGTTCGTGCACGATCAGGACGGAAACCTGAAGTGGGTACAGACATCCCAGAACAGATACATCAGACAGTTTCCCCTGAAAGACAAGAAGAATGCGGATGCCGACATAGCTATCTGGGAGCATCCTGTGGACAATCCTCCACATGGACTCTACATAGCCGGATGTGACCCCTACGACCACGACAAGTCAGAGACAGGATCACTCGGAAGCATCTTCATCTACAAGAGATTCAATGGGTTTGATGGAACCTACAACATGATTGTTGCCGAATATAGTGCCCGTCCAGAGAGAGCCGACACCTACTACGAGAACCTGAAGAACCTCCTCATATACTACAACGCCCGTTGTCTCTATGAGAATGAGAGGAAGGGTCTTCACCAGCACCTTGTATCAAAGGGTCAAGACTGGTTGTTGGTAGACCAACCAGACATCGTGAAAGACATAGTCAAGAACACATCAGTAGACAGAGAGAAGGGTATCCACATGGTAACCCAGATAAAGGACTGGGGAGAACGGTCTATAAGAGACTGGTTGACAGAGGAATACTCACCAGGAAAGATGAATCTGAACCGGATATTCAGTCAGGCTTTGTTATCAGAGTTATTGTTGTATGAAGATGACGGAAACTATGACAGAGTGATGGCTCTGATGTGTGTCATCATCCTAGATAAACAGATGTTCAAGGTGAGAGTGAAGGAAAAAGAGACCGAATCACGTAAGATAGAGTGGAAAGACCTCGATTTCGGAGGAAAAGTCGGATTCAACTACGCCTGGAGTGGCTATAGTTAGTCCAAAACAAGACGATATGGATAGAAAGACATTAGAAGCAGTGATAGGAGACCTTCTTAGTGAGGCTCAGGAGGTTAGAACCAGCAAAGGAAGAGACTACACCAAGGGATTGGAAGACGTCTTCACGAATTTCAAAGGCAGTAGTGCCTCCTTCGGAATGAGACCCGAACAAATACTGGGGATTTTCATGGACAAACACGTGTCTGCGGTATACGCCTATATAAAGTCTGGTGGTCAGAGTGAGTCTGAGCCGATAAAGATGAGGATAATTGACTGCATCAACTATCTTTGTCTACTTCATGGTATGATTCTGGAGAAAAACCAGACAATCATGATGGAATAGAAGAGTTTGAATAGAAATTAATACGAAAAAGAACGATGGATGCAACGATAACAAGGGACGCGGTCTTTCCTCCACAGAAACTGCCGGCTTCTAAGAAGAACAAGGAGTGGAAGGATAGGTGTGTCGATGCTCTCATAGGAAGATGGGGTAGTTCGAGAGGTATGCAGAACATTGATAGGAAGAAGATCAACTATGACCTCTACAACTCCATCTTTTCTGAGGATGACTTGAGGTATGTGGTGAATCCGTTCAATGTTGACTCGGGTTTTCCGGCGAGGCCACAGAATTTCAACATTATTAGACCAAAGGTAAACCTCTTGCTTGGAGAGGAGACAAAGAGGCCCTGGAACTTCAAGGTGTTACGTACTAGTGACGAGGCTAAGTCGAAGGTTGTGGAGAGAAAGAAGGAGATGTTGTTCCAGTGGGTTGTCCAGAGGCTTCAGGAGCTTAATGGGGAACAGCCTGATCAGAAGACTTCTCCAAAAGAGATAGAGGACTACATCTCTAAGGACTATATAGACGTTGCTGAGCATGTCGCCTACAACGGTTTGAAGTATTTGGAACACAAGCTCAAGATAAAGTTCGAATTTGATAGGGGTTGGAAGGATGCCCTTATAGCTGGGGAAGAAGTTTACTTCGTGGGCCAGAGAAATGGGGATCCGTTCCTAGAGAGAGTGAATCCTTTGTACCTGTACTATGACTCAGACCCCGACTTGATGAACATCGAGGACGGAGATTGGGTAGTTAGGAAGATGCACATGACGCCGTCCTCTATCTACGACAAGTTCTATGACATAATTGAGTCGAAGGATCTTGATGATATTCTTCATGCCTCAATAGGGAACACGATCAACAGCAAGATAGGTTATGAGAGAGTTGTCTGGAAGGACAGGATAAAGTCTGATGCCTACGGCAAGGCAAGTTTGGATGACTTCAATGCGATGAACAATACTGGTTATGGTTACATAACGGTTTGACACGTGTGTTGGAAGTCGTTCAAGAAGGTCGGATTCCTGACAACACCAGATGGGGCAACCGACATGGTTGATGAGACCTACAAGGTTCAGGAAGGTGATCAGATAGAGTGGGATTGGCTGATAGAGACATGGGAAGGATATAGGATAGGTCAAGACAAGTATGTTGGAGTAAGACCGATACCGTACCAGAACTTCAACCCAGATCATCCGAACTACAAGAAACTTCCCTACGTTGGGAGTCTGTACTCGAACACGAACTCGAGGGTTCAGAGTTTGGTAGACATAATGAAGCCTCTTCAGTACATGTACATCATATTGTGGTACAGGTTGGAGTTGGCTATTGCGAGAGACAAGGGTAAGGTTCCTGTTATGGATATTACCCAGATACCGAAGTCGATGGGACTCGATGTGAAGCACTGGATGCACACACTTAGCTCTCTAGGAATAATGTTCGTAAACCCCTATGAGGAAGGAATCTCGGACGACGTTGTTAGGGCCGGAAAGCCTTCGACCTTCAACCAGTTCCAGGCACTCGACTTGAGTATGTCTGACGTGATCCTCCAATACATCCAACTCTTGGACAAGGTAGACATGATGGCTGCAGAGTTGACCGGAATCACTCCCCAAAGAATGGGAAGTATCCAGAACGATGAGCTTGTGGGTAATGTCCAGAGAAGCGTGACTCAGTCGAGCTACGTTACGGAAGAGCTCTACATCATCCATAATGATGTGAAGAGAAGAGTGTTGGAGAATCTTCTGAATATAAGCAAGTGGTGTTGGGGTAACAGCAAGAAGAAGTATGTCGACTTCATCATGGATGACATGAGTAGGAGTCTGATCGAGATAGACCAAGACTTCCTGAACTCTGACTATGATATTTTCGTAGTCGATTCGAGTAAGGAGGCCTCAAAGATAGAGTCCGTAAGACAGTTGATGCAGCCTGCACTTCAGGCTGGAGCAAGTCTGAACGAGGCGGTGCAACTTCTTATCAGTGATAACCTGAGTGATATCAGTGATAAGCTGAAACAGATAGACCTGAAGAAGGAACAGATGATGCAACAACAACAGCAGCAGGAGCAACAGATGCAACAGATGCAGATGCAGTCTCAGCAGCAGATGGTGCAACAGGAAAACCAGTTCAAGGACATGATCAACCAGAGAGACAATGAGACCAAGATCCAGGTAGCCCAGATACAGGCCCAAGTTAGTTTGGAGGTTGCCTCAATGGCTAAGTCGGAAGTGGATGACACTCCAATAAAGATGGAAGAGTTGAGAGTGAAGGAGAGTCTCGAGAACAGGAAGATCGATACGAAAAAAGAGATAGATGAGAGAAAGCTCGATCTAGACACACGTAAGAATGCCGCCGACATCAACAAGATGATGGAAGAGATAGAGCAGAAGACTAAGGATTTGGAGATGAAGAAGAAGAGTCTGAAGGAGAAAGACAAGTCAGACAGAGAAGTTTCCAACAAGAAACTTAGTTTGGAGAAACAGAAGGCTGACAAAGACCTAAGTTTCAGAAGGGAAGAATCCAACAAGAAGTTGGAGCTCGAGAGACAGAAGTCTGAGAAACAGATGGAGCTCGATGAGGAATTGGCGAGAAGAGACATGGAACTCAAGGAAGAATTGAAGAGGAAAGAACTCGAATTCAAGAAGGCCCAATTGAGACAGCAAGCTAAACAGAAGGCAGCTGAACCAACAAAGAAAAACTAGAAGAATATGGCAAAGAAGAATACCCCTGACGGATTAGACCAATTCAATTCCGTTCTAAACGGAGTAGTTCCAGGAGGAGACAAAGAAATCTTCATCGACCCAGAAGACCTGAACAGTGCTCTTCATGGTGACGATGATGATGATGACGACAGCCTAATCCCGGCTGATGATGACAGAAGCCAAGGAGGCAAGAACAAGAAGCTCGATAAAAACCAGATCCAAAGCAAGAAGGCCGCCGTGGATGAAGATGAGGATGATGAAGAAGTTGAGAAAAAACCCAAGAAGAGAAGTCAGAAGAAGGAGAAAGTAAAGACTCTGGATGTCGATGATTTCAAGAAGGAGATGGGAATGGAGTCGAAGAGTTCAGACGAACTAAAGATTCCTGGCAAGAATCAGGTTGGAAATGGTGGTGTTGATGATGAATCAAACATCGTTGATCCATTCCTTGACCTATTCTCTGAGGAACTCGGATGGGAACTCGATGATGAAGACAGACCGAAAGACATCAAGGGTTTAGTTAGCTACATGAATGCAATCATCGAAGAAAACTCTAGACCGAACTATGCTTCTGAAGAAGTTGAGGAGCTGGATGAGTTCCTCAGGAATGGAGGTAGCATGAAGGCCTACTTCGACACCCGTTATGGAGAGATAGACTACGACAACTTCAAGTTGAAGACAGATGACGACAAGAGGAGAGTAGTGAGAGATTTCTATAGGGAACAATACCAATCAAAAGGAGAGGACTGGATAGAGAGAAAGATAGATAAGCTTGATGATGCAGGACTTCTGGATGACGAGGCGGATGAAGCGTTGGAGACCTTGAGAGAAAAAAAGAAGGAGAAAACATCGAAGTTGGTACAACAGCAACAGAGGTATGTGCATGAACAGAGAGAGAACGAGAAGAAATTCTTTGAGGATACGTCTAAAGGTATATTTGAATTGGATGAAATCAGGGGAGTGAAGTTGGACAAGAAAGAAAAGCAGAAACTTGTAGAATATATTTTCAAACCCCAGAAGGACGGAGAAACTCAGTACCAGAAAGATTACCTGAAGAACAAGATGAACTTGATAGAGTCGGCGTTCTTTACGATGAATGCAGACAAGTTCGTGAATGAGATAAAGAAGAGTGGCAGTAAGAGTGCCGTAGATCGTATTAAGGAGAGATTTAAGGAGTCAGTTAGGACAAAGAATCAAGTAGGAGAAGAAAGAGATAATGGGTCCATTTGGGATTCAGTATACAAACAAATAAATAAATAAACTTAGTTTATGCCACAGATTAATAATGTTCTTAGTGGTCTTCAACTGTACAGGACAAAATACTTTACAGATTTGGTAGACGAAAACATGTTGGCTAATGCTCTGTTGACCAGACCTCATCAAGTATCAACTGTGTTGTCTTACGTATTCGGAAGATATGAGAACAACTCTCTTGATTTCCTAACAAGAGGACTCGGAAGGATTCAGTCGATTGAGTCAGACAATAGAGAATACCAATGGGATGTAATGGTTGACATTGAGAAAGCCATTACTATCAAGGGGTTTGATGCAGACAATGCAACATATCCCGGACTTGGAGGTACTGCGATCAGACTTAGATTAGCAGAAAAATGGTTTGGCCCTGGTGCAATCTTGGAGTTCGACGACAAGAGATTCCAGGTAAGAGTACAGGGAACACCTGAGCCAGTAGTTGGTCAGGACGGAGCCGAATTCGTCTACTCAGTAATAATGGCTGATGGTCAACCAGAAAGCTATGTGCCAGTAGATTTGATTCAGGCAGGTAAGAAGGTATCTAGAGCCGGTACTGCGTATGAAGAATACTCAGAAGAGGCAGACATTCTGAACTACCAGACTCCATTCAAGCTTCGTAACTACCTTACAACAATGAGGTTGAGCTACGACATAACTGGAGACGCCTACAGTTCAGTAATGGTAATCGCATTCAAGGATCCTAACTCAGGAAAGTCTACATACCTTTGGTCAGACTACCAGGAATGGCAGGCTCTGAGACAGTGGTACAGAACCATGGACTACCAGACATTGTATGCCCAGTACAATGCAACCCCACAGGGAACAATCAATGTTCCAGGAACAAACGGAAGACCAGTTTATGTTGGTGCCGGATTGCTTCAGCAGATTTCCCCAGCTAACAGGAGAACCTACACTCACCTAACTTCTGGCCTAGTTGAAGACTTCTTGGGTGACTTGTCCTACAACAACCTCGGAATGAATGAGAGGAAGTTTATCGCCTTTACTGGTGAGATGGGAATGAGAGCGTTCGACGACATGCTTAGAAATAAGCTAGGAGCCTTGAACTTGACTCTTGTAGACACAAAGTTCATCACAGGATCAGGACAGGAATTGACTCTTGGAGGTCAGTTTACTACCTACAAGATGAGGAACGGAATAGAGTTGACAGTTAAGCACATGCCAATGTACGACAATACTGTTTACAACAGGAAGCTTCATCCGATTAGTGGTAAGCCACAGGAATCATACAGAATGACTTTTGTCGATTTCGGTATGAGAGACGGAGAATCAAACATCAAGAAGGTTGTTAGGAAAGACAGGGAATTCGTTCAGTGGTACACTGGAGGATCTGTAGCTCCTGGAGCTGGACACGCAAAATCTATCCAGACTTTGAGATCAAATGCGAAGGACGGATACTCTGTACACTTCTTGAGTGAACAGGGAGTCATGTTGTGTGACCCAACTACTTCTGGAGAGTTGATACTTGACATCGAGTAGTAATGGTTAGTTACTGGATAGTAACAACAGTAACAGTTGAAAATTAGAGAGACGCCGCCTTTGGCTCATGAGTAGTCAGAGGCAGTTGTCTGTCTTCAATATCAGAGTATTCAATTTCCGTATAGGATGTAGAGAGAGTTGAAGAACAAAAAAGAGTAGAGAAAATGAGTGAAGTAATACTTAGACCGATTGAGTCTAATAGTTGGACTAAACACAATTCGTGGGTAGGTCCGAGATATAAGAATTGTAAGGATTGTATTGGGCCCTATTTCAGGAGAAACGGAACTATCTACACAGGAATACCAGAGACGGAGAGACCACGTTTAGAGAAGTTGACAGGATTGAATCTGAGTGAAACCTCAGAGTTTTGGTTGACTTTCTGTATACCGGCAGACAACTCTGAAATGACCATAAACACAGCAGACCCTTTTGATGAGTTGAAGTATTTCTTCCTCAAAAGTCATAAGGATATCGCCAAGTCTCTTGCTGACAAGAATCCGAGAGCGAAGTATGTTATGATAGACAAGGAATCTGAAGCTAAGAAGGTGAATGCCGAAGCCGAAGTCCTGATTGATGCCATGATTGCGTTCAGGAAGATGACAGACACAGATAGAAGAAAGCTTCTGATGTTGTATGGATACTCTGCTGAAAACAGTAGTGGAGAAGTTGTTCAGAAGAAGGTGTATGAATTGGTGGAGTCAGATCCGAAGAAATTCATACGTGTTTGGGTAGACGACGATGATAGGGAGCATAGGTTCTTGATAGAGGACGCTATAAGCAAACAAGTAATAAGGAGAAACAAGAATATTTATAGGTACGGAACAGACGTCGTTGGTCATAGTATTGATGAGGCTGTTGCTTTCGTAAAGGAGAAAAAGAATCAACCGATAGTAGATGCCATTAAGGCTGCATGTCAAGTAAAATAGTGACTAAAGAATAAGCTAGAAAGAAGAATGACTATACTTCAGATGCACCAGGCTTTTGATTTGATGCTAGACAAGACTGACTCTCTAAACTACCCTTCATTTCTTCCAGAGGAAAAAGACTTCTGGTTGAACATGTCACAGAGGCAGTTCGTGAAGACAAGGTACTCTGGCCTGAATCCACGCGGAAAGTGGGTCGAGTCTGAGCAGAAGAGGATAGAAGATCTTAGGGAGATTATTGAGACCGGGATGCTGACAAGCCCCACAAGAGGAGAGTTCAAGGAGAACTCGTTCCTATTTGATTTGAGTAGGCTCAATAACTACTGATTGGTTCTTCATGATGAATGCAGCATTAGGGTTACTAAGGTTGGTTGTTACGAGGGCGGAGTGTCGAGAGTTGGAATCCAACAGATAGATAGCGACACCTACACGTTCCAGAAGCAGAATCCCCATTCTGACCACAACTTGTGGATTGGAACAGCAAAGCCATTGAGACTCTTCGTAGATCACTACGTCGAACTCATTAGCGACGGAAACTATGATGTGGTTGAGTACTACATCAGATACATACGTAAACCTGTAGAGATGAATATATTCAAGAAAGTCAACTGTGAGTTAGGAGAGATTACTCATGACGAAATCGTTCGGAACGCTGTTCAGATGGCTCTAGAAAACATTGAAAGCCCAAGGCTGCAGTCCCATGCGATAGAAATTACACGACAAGAATAATAGGAAAATATTATGCTACAGAGAACAGGAAAAATCCTTATACACAACAGCGGAGTTGCGGCTCAGACTGGAAGTGTTCAGGTGAAGGATCCGACAGTAACTGCAACATTCATCAAGAATGGAGAAGTTGCTGTATTGGATGAGAGGTATGAGCCTCTTGGAAGCAAGACTTATTCGGCTTCTTATGGAGCGACAACTACTTCAAAGATAATTATAGCACAAGGAACCGGAAACGGAAAGGTTAGATTCTCTAACCCTATCGACGGAAATCTTTTGCTTTCAGTTAAGGCTGAGCCATATGCTGCCATAGTTGAGAAGACTTGGGAAGTAGTAAAGGGAACAACCTTTACACCAATCATCGGACAAGAGTATGTTGTTAGAATAGTCTATAGGGATATAGAGGAAACTAGGAACCAATACACTTTCTGGTACAGATGGGTAGCTGACTCAACAGTTTATGCTGACTTGGTTACAGCCATAAAGACTTCTATCAACAACGACAAGAAGGCTAAGGTAGTTGCGAGTGGAACAACTTCTCTCGTGATAACCGCAAAGGATATTGTTGCCCTAACAAGCATCAATGATATCGACAACTTCAGACAGACAGATTTCGATATATTCCTTTCAAGTGGAAACTGGGGAGATTCAGTTCTGAACAACAATCTTCTATCAACATTCAACACAGCTGATGGAGCTGCTATTGGAAAGTTCACTTATGGATCAGGTTGCTGGCCATACGTTAGAGACATCGAAAAGACTTTCAAGGCCTATGAAGGTGTTACTAACTACATCAACTTCCCAGTGTCTGCGTATGCTACTCAGTTCTACACAGAAGCTGGTGGAAACTATGACTTCATCGCGTTCGAACATGATGCGAGCTACCAGTCTCCAGACAACCAGTACGTTAAGAGAGCCCCATTGACAACAATAGTCGCTTTCCCTAACACGAATGCAGTTGGAACCGCCGTTGCCTCAGCCATAAATACTTGGACTGCATCAACGCCAAGAAAGTTTGCTGCTGTTACGCTATAGTAATCAGAGTGAATTATTTAGTTAGAAAACAGGGCTGCCAAACGGCGGCCTTTGTTTTTTCTACACGGCATTAGTACAATTGAATACAATTGAAACAAAAGAAATAAAACAGAAAGAATATGGCTGGAGAGATACGAGTAGTTATAGACGGAACCGAATTCCAAGACAATAGTGGGACTGAGTTCGATTTCGGTAGTGTTTTCGTCAGAAGTGTTTCTGACTGGAAGACAGTAAGAGTTTGGAATGATAGCACAATAGAGAACCTGAACATCACTGGAGTAACAGAGGTTGGAACAGAGTTCGAAGTGTATGGGCCGGCTACTTCCGTCATTCCTCCCACAATGTACACAGACTGGTTCATCAGGTTTGTTCCGACTTATCCGTCTAACGTGAGCCTTCTGGGCCCTCGCAGTACGACACTGACAATAAATAGCAACGATGCTAACGAAGGAGTCTTCACTGTTAGACTTGTTGCCCGTGCTGACTCTCCGATAATAAAGGTGGTCAACATGAAGGGTTATGACTTCACCCAGATGGGATTGAACATAGTCAATGAAAACTACAGCCTAGACTTCGGAAAGGTTGCGAAGACATTTGATAGGAGCAAGACTCTTAGGGTATACAATGTTGGAACCAGTCCACTTGGGATAAATTCTCTCACTATTGGTGGAGACCCAGAGTTCTCCATCGTGACAGAACCGACTTATCCAGCATCAGTGCCGGCTCCTTCTGTTCTTGGTAACTATGAGTCAAACAACTATGTTGATATAGTCATCGAATACAATGGACAGACGGTTGAGTTGAACAAGGCTGTTGTAACCATCAATCATGATGACGTGAATTCGGCATCGATAAATGGGACTATAACGAATTCGAACTACGTCATCCATCTTCTTGGAGAGACGGTTTCGGTTCAGACTAGGCTCGAGTTCAACACTTGTGGTTGTTGCGATAGACTTACTATTGTGGACAAGACAGGTTGGTATGATAAGGATTCGAATCCTAATGGGTACACGACCTTCACGAACTCTGTTACGAGAATAGTCAGCAACAAACTCTCTACTCCGATTGTTTGGAGTTCCGACATGTTCAACTTCAGTATCGAGAGAAACAAGCTTCCAATAGGAAGAAACAGTGAAGTAGAAGGAGTAACGGCGGCACCATCAACCTGGATACATGATGGTCTGTATGAGGTTGAGTATGAAGTAAACCCGAGTTCAGACTGTTGTAAGTTGGTATCCAAGTGGACGTTCGTGTCATTGTGTTGCACAAGGAAGAAGGTGTACAAGATGTTGTCAGACATCACGAAGAATGAGGCATGTGCCGGCTGCAACAGTGTACCGATGCAGAATGCTATCACGGCTTACAGCCTACTGAAGTCGTTAGAGTTCAGTGCGTGGTGTAGGAAAGATGAGGCAACAATAGACAAACACATCTCGACGATAAACAAACTGTTTAGTCAGAACGAGAACTGTTGTGGTCAGACAACGCTTGACTGTAACTGTGGGTAGTGAGCGGTAAACAGACTAGAAAAGAAAGTAAAAGAAATAGAAGAATCTAAACAATATAAACGAAAAGAATATGTGCACAGACTGCGAAAAAAACATAGTGTTCCCCGGAACAGAAGACAATTCTCTCTACATTCAGTATAGTCAGACAGGTTGTGGCGAGGAGAATTGGCACGTTCCATTTGATCAGTGCCAGGACATCTACATGAGACAGAAGGTTGGTGAGAGTGGAACCTGGACAGACAAGATAAAGATTACTGGAGACAGGGCTCCGTTCCTGACCAATCCTGTTGGAATAGTTTTGAGAACGTGGGATCCAAACAATAGAATTTGGAATCCGATACAATTCCCAAACGCTACAAGGATGTACATCTTCAATGGAGGTATTGATGACACAGCCAACTGAGATGTTTCTGTTGAGAACCTGAACCCAACAGAAGGATATCTTGGTTATAGTTTTGATGAAACCACTGCAACACTAGAGATAGATTCGGCTCTAGAGAGCCAATTCAACTCTGCCCTATTCAGATTCACTGCAACAAAAGACATAGTGAACTGTTCTGGTGAAGATGAATGTCAGGACGTAATCACGATGGACTACGTTGTCTACTTCCTGAGCTGGGGAGCTGATGGTATTGATGGAGTTGATGGTCTTGATGGAGATGTTGGACCACAAGGACCGATTGGACCTCAGGGACTACAGGGAATACAGGGGGCACAAGGGCCTCAAGGAATCCAGGGGCTTCAGGGAGTTCAGGGTATTCAGGGAATCCAGGGGCTGAGAGGACAAGGCCTGTGTCTAACAGGAGCCGGTCCGCTTGTAGACAGACCAGATAATCCGACTAATGTTGGAGACAACTGTTGTCACGACAGTGGAGTAACGTGTGCCCCATTGTGGTTCAACACGGATACGAATCTGGCTTCGGCTTACCAGAATGGAGCATGGGGAGCAGAGTTTCCTCTATTGCCGAACACACACAATCAGTTGCAGGGACTTCAGGGAGGTAATGGAGTGGATGAATTCTTCCATCTTACTGAGAATGTTGCGAACAATGTAGAGACACTGTTTCCTAACACTATTACATCTGACACAGTAATGACTGTTGGCCCAGATGATTCAGTTGTATATGTTCCGTACGCAGACATTTGGGACATTCTGTTTCAACAGGCTATAAGTGCAACAAATCTGTTCAACAACACTATCTTCACAGATGAATTGCTTGACTTCCTTGATGGGAATCTTCCTCACAACAGTTTAGAAGGATTGCAGGGAGGAGATGCAGTGAATGGATATTGGCATCTAGCTCAGGAGGAGTACAATAGACTACATGATTGGATAGCACCAATGTTCACTAATCAACCGGTTCTAGAGACATACATGTTTATCGATAACAACGGTGAGATGCAGTACCTGACACAGGAACAGTTGAATGAGACACTGACTGAAACCCTTAGTCCGGCTAATGTAACGAACCTGTTCAGTAACACTAACTTCACTACTGAACTTAGCACATACATCTCAAACAATCCACCAGCATCATATGATCTCTCTACTCTAACACAGGATCTTGCAAACGATCCAGTATCGGCAGCATTGATTGCAGCAGAGCTTCCTCACAATAGTTTGGATGGAAAGGATGGGTCCGGCACCTATCACCTTAGTCAGTCTGTTCATGATTACTTCGAGAACCAAGACTTCTATGATTATGGAGTACTTAGAAATTTCCCAGGTGGAACAGCTCCGAGAATAAATCTGAATAATGGAGAATTGATTTCTGGAGGAACAGTTGTGTTAGACTGGGATGATCCTGTTCAACCAGCTAATAAGAATAAGTTCTTGCATACAAATGCGACTACTGGAGTGATTGAGTATGTTGATGTTGTGGCTCCAACAGTTGGGGTGCTTGATACGAACAATGATGTTCCATTAATAGTACCAACAACTCCAGAAAGCTTTGCTGATCACATAGATCTCCACAAGATATCTAAGACAGGAAGTTGGAATGACTTGGAAGACCAACCTCTTATACCTGCAGACAGTAATTGGATAGAGATATTCGAGATAAATATACCTCAACTTGTTGGAACTATACAGTTTAAGGTGTATGGAAGTGTTGTATCTATAGCTATTACGATAACATCAAATACTTTATCTACTCCATATTCTTACTCTCAAACAACTAATGTTCCATTGCTAACATTGCCACTCCAATACGTTGTTGGTTATGAAGGATTGAACTTTTTGGAATGGAGATACATAACATCAATATCGTCTCATGTGAGAATAAATATAGAGCCAACATTCCAAACAGGTATTACTATTACAAGTATAATCTAATGGAAACAAAGATAAACCTAGAAGCCTATATCGGCATAAATAAATGCAAAGTATCTTCAGTAGGCGAGAGTCTACTGAAGGCTTATGCTTTAATGAGTTGTGATCCTTCCGTGAAGGAGTGTGATCTGATACTGACTCAGGCTCTCATCGAGATAGTTGAGAGTTGGAAACCTGAGTGGGAGAAACTACCAAAGTATGATGAAGCCGGCAACATCCTGAATGAGGAGTGTTGTCACGACACAAATGCCGACGGAATCCTAGAGGCAGTTGTTGGTCTTCGTAGAAAGATAAGGACGTCTTGGAGCTGCAATTATCTTACGCAAGATGAGATGATCGGGATAAGGGATTTCCTCAATAAGAAACTAAACTTGAACCTAAAAATCGGATTTGAAAATGAGTAATTATAATATCCAAAATAATAGCCACATTGAGCAGAGAGTCGTTACTCTCTTGTTGTCTTATCTTGAGTGTGCTATCAGGAATTGTGGCATAACAGCCAATGTCAATGTAGTAAACACTCCGCTTCCAACAACTGACACGAATGGGGCGGCAATGCTGACTCAGCTCCAAACAATTGCTGGAGACACAACTGCCTTGGAGGCTTTGCAGACGAATAGTAATGCCCTGATCACTACCATGAATGGTTACGTTGATCAGATAGAGGGTCTTCTTGCTGCGATAGAAACGAATGGTGGAGATCTTGAGACTATTCTTACTGCTGTTGGTTTGAATACTGTTGATATAGAGAATATTCTCACAGACATCAGAACCAATGTTGGATACACTACTGACGTAGCGGCAACAGTTGGTTCTAATGGAACCGTCATTGCGATACTAAAGGGTGTCTTGAATTCATTGGCAGCTGTTGCTCCTTCAAAGATTCAGAGGATAAAGAATGCTGATAATTATGCGATGAACATAACTCTCTATTCTGGAACCACAGACAACGCTAAGACAATAGTCCACACTGGAACAACATCGGTTGGAGCAGAGACCGTGACTCAGACAATTACTTACGTAAATGAAGCAGGTTTAGATTTCAGGGTTCAATCAGTAATATATTCGTAGTATGCCATACAAATTTAATCCGATAGAAGGGATACTTGATAGAGTAGAAGATGCTCCATCTATATCTACACAGGAAGTATTTTCCTATGCAAATCTTGCTGCATTTCCTGTTACGGGTGCAGGAAACACTCTATACATAGCTAATGATACTGGTCTGTTGTATGCGTGGAATGGGACTACGTATGTAGTTACGACTGATGATAATGTTGAGTTCATACAGGATACTATTGGTGGAAGTCTTATTGATACTCCAACGATAGACCTTACCTATGATGACGTAAACGGCCAGATAAAGGCAGATGTCAATGATGACAGTATCACTTTCGCTAAGATGCAAGAGATTCCTACAATGACATTCTTAGGCAACATTGCAGCACTAACAGCCAATCCAACAGCAGTTGAAAGTGTTCAAATGTTTGTAAGTGTACCTGCAAATAGTGGTGTATCAGGTGAACAAGGACAATTTAGTTTTGATGCAAACTATATCTATCTATATATAGGTACAGAATGGGCAAGAATACCAAGAACATTAGGAGGGTGGTAAGCTATGAGTAAGATACCTATGATATATAAGAATGGTCTAAGACTACAAATAAATGATTATGTTCAATTTGCACATAATTCTAACTTTGACTTAAATCAAAGTGGAGATTGGACTATAAATTATCATTTTAGAATGATTAATTTACCTACAAACTATATGTTTTTAGCTGCTCACGGATTTACCCCTACAAGCTGGAATATTCAAACGACAGGTGGTAATAGTACAATTTGTCAGCTAAGGATGTTTCAAAATTTTCCTACAAATTTTATTGAAATATCGCATAGTAGCTTAGTTGTTGGAAATTGGTATAATGTAGCATTTGTCAAAAGTGGAAGTAATTACAAAGTATATCTAAATGCTATTGATTCAACGATAGGAGTTTCAATTACGGGAAATCCAACATCAGTAGCAAACTCAGCACCTTTCTACATCGGTGGTTTGCAAACTACTTATCCTAGCAACATTGAAATAGCAACATTTGTAGTATATAATGTAGCTTTGAATTTGAGTGAGTTACAACAATTATCTGCCAATCCTTATGCTGATATTCAATTAGCAAATAGACAAATACAAATGAATTTCAATAAACAAAGTGGTTTTAGTGTACCAGAAGTAATAACAAGTAATAATGGTACAATAAATAATCAACCAATAGGAGATTGGGTAGCAGTTACTCCAGATAAAGTACTAAGAGTAAACAACAAAATACTGAGAACATAATGAACAAATATTACTTTGTACCAAAAGAGTACGAACCAATGATAAAGCCTTTAGTTGATGATTGGAATACTAAGGGTAAACAAACCATAATTACAGGCGAGTACAAAACTGTACCTTATACTGTAATAGATGAAGATACAACTATTCAAGCTAAACAATATAGTGGAGAACTCTTTACTATAAAGAAATCATTTCAAGAAAACTTTATGGGAGAAGTAACTAATAAGGAGATTATAGGCTTTACAGTAGAGGGTGATTTAGAAAACCAGCTACCACCAGAAGTATATAATCAACTTATACAATTGCAGGGAATACATTCCGAAATAAAACCGAGTGATTATATTGCTTATGTGGAATCACTAAAGAATGAAAGTACAACAACCTTAATAATAGAGTAATGCAAATATCAAGAGGAACAACAGTAGAAAGAGATGCTTTATCATTAGGTGTAAGTGATAAAGTAATATTCTTTAATGTAACCACAGGACTATATGACTTTTGGGATGGGAACAATTGGATACTAAAAGTAGATAAGCTATCAATACAAAATTCATTGATAGTAAACAATGAGTATCTAACAGGTACTGTATTCTTAGTTAGAGGTTATGGTATGGACTATCTGCTTAGGGCAATGGTTGAAGCAACTGGTACAAGATTGCTTGTTGATGCAGAATATGCAGATGCTTCAATTAGAATGCACTGTTCAGCTACAACTTATCAAGAAATATCTTGGTCAGAAGATCCAGCTAATGATACTATTGGAATATGGGGACAACCCTATCTAGGAAGAATTGGAGTATGGTCGTATGGAAAGGGTGCAGACCTTATCACTTTCAACGGTACATACGATGGAACAGGACAAGCAGAAGTAGTTGTCAATGAAGACAATGTTGATGTAGATTTCATCATTGAAAAAAACACCGCAGGAGAAGCCTTTAGATATGATGCAGGTAATGACTTAATTTCTGTTGGTAGTGATACTGAGATAGTAATAGGAAGCTATAACTATCATAGACAAACACTAGGAGTAGATACTGATGGTGATTGGAGAACCTATTCTGACACAAATGGTTTCTACACACAACAAAGAGTAGCCGGAAACTGGGTAACAAAACAAACAATAACTACATAAGCTATGGGAGTAGAAACACAAAAAATAAAACTTACTGATGTAAGTCAGTATGAGGAAGATAGGCACGATGACATGCTTGGTTATATCATAACAGGTATATCAGGTGCAAATCAATGGCTTGTAGCAAACATTGGAGATACATTATTTCCGATGCAATGGCTTAGGAATAATAGTAGTGACTATTATTGCACCTATATCCAAAGTCCACATACCCGTAAACAGGGAGCGTTGATAGACAGTATTCATATTCATTACATTCTTCAAACAGACTATGTCGCAAACCAAACTTTGGTATTTGATGTCAGCTATACTTGGATAACTCCAGGTATGATAATACCAAACATAGCAGGTTGGAACACACTAATAGGAGTGCCAATTAGTTGAGCAGAGAATAGGGAAGCAAGATATTCTGGAGCATTCTCTCTTGTCAGTAACTTTCCAGCACCAAGTCCAGACGGTTATGGTGCAGTACTCTTAGTAAGAGTAGTTAGAGGGAATGGTACATATAGTGGAAACTTAGGCATATTGGCTTGTGATGCCCATGTGATAAAAGACAGAGAAGGAAGTAAACTTGAATTTTCAGATGTATAACAATGGAAATAAGAAAAGAAATACGTGATGGTAAGGAGGTAATAATCTTTCCATTCAAGGAGTTCTCGGAAGCCCTGATAAGTATGAAGCTGTTCAGGGACTTGTTGAGAACCCAGATAAGGGAGCTCCAGGATCCGATAGAGAAGAAACTGAACGTGTTGGAAGTCGACGTAGACAAGGTGAAGAAGTCGGAACTAAATTGATTCTCTGGTCTGCCGTTGGTTGACCAAGTTTTCTCCAATGAGAAAGAGGCTGTGGAACAGTCTAAGTTGTATATGTAGTATAAACAAACAATAAAAAGTAAGAATCCTAATGGAAGAAATAGTAGCAAGTGGACTCAAGGGGCTCGGTTTGGCAGGAACAGTTATTGGTGCCCTTTTGTGGTATGCGAAGACAACGAATGCCAGAATGATGCAAATGCTCGAAGACGAAAGAAAGAGTAGAGAGGGAGCAGAGAAAGAGTTCAAGGAATACCTGAAGGAGACTTCGAGAGAACATATGGCTATTGTCGAGAAGAACAATTCTGTCTTCGAGAGAATAATCGACTCCATCAACAACCAATCAAAAGCCTATAGCGACACAACGGCTTTGATGTCAACTATCTATAAGAAGCTCGAGGAAGAGTATGATGATGAATAGGGAAAAGAAATAATTGAACAATGACAATACGACAAATAATTAGTGATATTCTGCTCAGTGTCCGTAACTATCGTGTTACGGCTTCTGAGCAGATTTCGGATAGATACGTTGCGTATCTGATGGACTTGTATAGATCCATTCTAGTCAAGAGAGATCTAGACAAGAAGAAGAGACTCGATCCTGCCTACATCCAGACTCTCAGCTGTGTCAGCCTGATACAGGCTAGTAGGTCTGAGTGTGAGGACTGTGATCCTGGCTGTGTCATAATGAGAACCGAACAGAAGATACCGAAGCCAATCGAGCTGAACACAGACATCGGCCTAACCTTTGTCGGAACAGTCACGGACGAACCATTCGACTTCAGCTCAAAATCCTACTCGAAGTGGAGTAAGTACAGGAGATGAACCGGAAAGAAACCCCGAGTCTACATGAAAGGGGATTACATCTATGTCGAGATAAACGACAGCCGCCTTGGTCTTCTAGAGAAGATAAAGGTTGAGGGCGTCTTCCAGAGTCCGACTGAGGTTGATGAGTTGAATAAGTGTGACAAGTGTGGTAGTCACAGCATCGATGATGAATACAAGTTGCCTAGTCACCAAGTTCCTGTCCTGAAACAGATGATACTCGAAGACCTACTCAGAGGCGTTCAACTACCGAGCGACAAGGTGAATAATTCTTCTAACGACATAGGTAGTGGAGTCAAAGCTGAATAAGTCCCAGATAGACAGCATCAGAAGTGAATATTCCTTCGGAAAAGTTTCCCAGGTTGAGTTGGCTAGGAGGTATGGTGTAACCCAGCCTCACATCAGCCGCGTCCTGAAACAGAAGCGGTGGAGAGATGAAAGTTTTGTTCCGGCAGAAACTAGGAAGTGTGGTGATGCATATCTCATTAGGGATATCTACAACTACTACAAGTCCGTGATGAAACATACGGCGGCACCTGTCGACTTCTCTGCCTATGTGATACTGACGACAGAGTTCAACAAGAAGTTGTCAGAGAAAATCATCAGCCGCAATGAGATCTTCAGGATGCCCTATGACCTTGGCTTCCTATTCATAGGCAAGAGGATTCCGACTGGAGATGTTCGGCCCATTGATTGGGTAGAGACGAAGAAGAACGGATTCGTAGTGAAGAACGATAACGTCCACACAGGAGGTTATATCTATAGCATAAGATGGGACAAGAAGAAGAGATATATCAGGAACAAACAGTTCTTCAGGTTCTATGCCGCATCATCTCTCAAGAACAGTCTCTGCAAAGCAATCAGGAACGGATACGATACGGTATTCGATGTCACCATGAAAGACAGTAGGGAATCTTTTGGTAGATAGAGAGCAGACAGAGCAGACAGAAAAAACAACACACGCACACACAATAAACAGAAAGAAATGATATACAAGTACACAGGAATAAAAGAGATTATCGCAAAGGTTATGGCAGACATGAACCTCCAAGACGATACTCACAGGATAGAGGAATGGAAGGAGTGGGCGTTCGAGGCAATGGCTTTCCTCTACTCTGAACCGATTCTCCAACCTAACGTCGAGATTCTTCCGGTAGAAAACTACCAGGCGAAATCTCCGTGTGATTTCTACAGTCTTATCCAGATAGCTTTTGGATCCAGTGCGACTGGACCATTCTCCCGCATGAAGAAGATGACTGGGTCATTCGACTCTGTCAAGAACAGAACTGGAAAAGATTACATGAACTTCGACATCGACAGAGAGTACAGAATAGATAGGGGTTTCATCAGAACAAATTTCAAGGAGGGTTTTATTGCGATAGCATACAACAGCATTCCTGTTGATGAGGAGGGATTGCCTCTGATACCGGATCATATTTCTTTCAAGGAAGCCATGTATTGGTACATCCTAACCAAGTTGTTCTTTCCGAAGTACATGAGTGGGGAGATAGATATAAACAGGTACAGTATGCTCAAGAATAACTGGAGCAAGTTCTGCAACCAGGCGCATGGTGTTGCCCTTATGCCAGATAGGGATGAATTGGCTACGATATATGACATGTGGATACGCCTGGTACCAGATGTTCATGCACACAAATCATTCTTTGATGTGATGGGAGAACAAGAGTACGTAAAGAAAAAATATTAGAACATGGAGAACCAAGTAAATACTTTCGTCAAGGGGATGAATAGGGATACGGGTCTATCCATGTTCCCTGAGAACTCCTATTACGAAGCCCGTAACATGAGGATAACTTCTCCCGACAATAACACTAACACTTTCGAACTCCAGAATGTTAGAGGGAACCTGAACTGTTTCAGCTTCAGTACACCAAACATGATAGTCGGAACATGTGAGAATCGTGACGAACTAGTCGTGTTTACCCACAACAGTATTGGTCCAGATGGTTACAAGGACTCTATCTTTATCCTGAAGAATCTTGATGACACAGAAACCATCTATGAATGTGATCAGGCCGGCGTCGGACAGAATCCGGACACCTATGTCTGGCATGGAAACCTCGGCTTCAGTCCCTCCACTAGACTCCAGACGGTGTCTATGTATGAGAACCAGTATGCGCGGAAGGTGTTCTTCTGTGATGGTCTGAATACTCTGAAGTTCATCAACACCTACTCTATCACGGATGTCGATGGAATTAATCCGAACGATCCCACTCTGAACAGAACCAATGAGGGAGAGATGGAGATGGTGAGACAGCTCGTGTTCAGACCAAAGGAGAATCTCTCTATAGTAGAAGGCGGAAACCTGTTTGCTGGTAAGTACCAGTACGCTGTTAGGTTCTTCAACATCAATGGGTCTGCCTCGAATTGGGTAGTGTTCCCGAACATGATTCATGTCGTGGACACGAATGATAGACAGTCAGACACCTGGAAGTATTTTGGTTCCGAGGTTGGTGATCAGTGTGGAAAATCTATCAAGATAGGTTTGAGCTGGGGTAATCCTTTGAGGGGATTCGTCCAGGTTGTGGCCATCAAGTACACAGCCGTCAACCAGACACCGACAATAAACATCGTTGGTTATGGTCAGCCAGATGCTAGTGGTCAGACCATGTCGATAACAGACACAGGAGTCTATGAAGGAGTTCTGGCTGTTGATGAGGTTACGTCAATAATGAACGTCTTCTCGGCAGCAACAATTGAGTCGAAGGACAATATCCTGTTTGCGGGCAACATCAAGAAGGAGTCCTTTGATATCGACTATGATGCAAGAGCTTTTAGGTTTGATCAGTCTGTTGGACGTTCCCAGATATATCATGGTAACGGAGACTATATCAGAGTCTATCCGAATGGGGATTGGATGAGATATGATAGTGGAGGAACCCTATTGACATCAGGAACAGGTTGGAGCATACCTGAGGACTTTGACTGTATAGAGAGTTACAACAACTATGACAACGATACGAACTTTCCCCAACAGTGGAGTGGATTCCACAACGTCTATGGAGGAACAGGAAAGAACATCCAGTACAGTTTCGGAGTGAGGAGTTTCAAGTCTAGTGAGAGAAACAATGAGTACCGTAACTCGAACAGTACAGACAGTACCTGGAAAATACCTCTGTTCGGAACCGACTCCCAGAGGAATACTTCATATGCCGACTATTCTTCACCAGAAATGGAATACTATGTGGGTTACCAGAGGAACGAAACCTATAGGTTCGGAATAGTCTTCGTCAACCAATTTGGTCAAGACTCTTTCGTGAAGTGGATAGGGGATATCCGTTTTCCGGCACCAGATCTGTACGACCTAAGACCAAGTTTCATTGATGCAAACAATGATCTCTGGATGAATGTTCTATACATAAAGTTTGCAGTAGTGGCACCAACTGATGAAGGTGTTACTGGATACAGGATAGTTAGATGCAAGAGAACAGAGCCAGACATGAGAGTGAAGGCAAATGGATTGCTTGGAGTATGTGATGTTGATTATCCAGATTATTATTATGGAAACTTTGAACCAATTAATGCTTTGGTTCCGGCAAGAACTCCTCTAGTGTTCATTTCACCCGAAACAAATATCAACAACCTGAATCTTGATGATGAGATAGTAATGAGGAAGTATTTTGGATACGCTCAATCATCAATTGTATCGATGAGTGGAACATTTTTTATAGTAAACAACAATGTGTTTACGCCAGACTTCCATCATGGAGACGACACTATAGTTGAGAATGTCACGAAAGTAAGTTGGGGAGATGAATCCCAATACTCTCTAGGAAATACGAAACCGTTCATAAACAAGTTTAATCTTAATGGAGACATCACTGATTATGTCACTAAGTATGTGATGGTATCAAATAGTGATGTTGATAGCGGTCCAGTATATAATTATTTCTACACCCAGGCAATAAGCAAGGGAGTGTCGTATGGAGGAAACACTTATGTAGACAGGACAAAATCTGTCTATTTCCAGTGTTCAGAAAATGTGGGTATAAACAATACTGATGATATTCACGTGTTCTGTGGTGATACATATGTCTCAACATTTGAGTTTCTCGAAAGAGCAAGAGTAGATAATTCATTCTCTGTATCCATCAGATTCCCAGTCGAATCCCGTATCAATCTCAATCTTCGTCACGATGACTACGTCTCTAGACACTTTGGAGATCCAAACGTGAAGTATATCAAGGAGACTGGCAACGACATGGAAGGCGACATCCGTCTTGGTTGGTCTGACTTGTATCAGTACAATTCTGTCTATAGCCAGGAACCGAATCTCCAGAGCTACTTCCCGAAGCCCTACATCTATCAAGAGCTAGAAGAGTTTGATGCGAGAGTAATAAAGAGTCAGAAGAAGATTTCGGGCGAGAGGATCTGTAACTGAACCCAGTTCAGACAGAATGAATACATCGACCTCGACTCCCGCAATGGAAGCCTGAATAAGCTCACATACTTCGGTAACTACCTGACAGCACTCCAGGATGGGGCATTCGCAATCATCTCAGTTAATCCCCGCTCTCTCATAACTGACCAGAGCGTGAACTCCGCCTTCAATACTACTGGACTAGCATTAGGCTCAGGAGGAATTCTGGATAGATATGACTACATCTCTGTCAACACAGGAACGATTGATGCCGACTCTGTTGTTGCTACCGAGAATGGTCTGTATTGGGTAGACAGGCTGAACAAATCCATCTGGAGGTACAACAGCCAATTGGATAATCTTAGCCTCAGTAAGCTCATCAACAACTGGAGCAGGCAGAACATACTAGGAGTATCGACAGCCGGGATGGATAGGGAGAACAAGGAGATTCTGTTCACTATCAAGACAACGACTGATGAGAATAGTGAAGTGAGAGACACACTTGTTTTCAGTGAGACTATGGATGCCTTTGTTGGGTTCTTCGATATGTACTCGAAGCCGGTCGATTCCCAACCAAAGATATTTGGAGACCTCTTCTTCAACAAGAACAATAAGCTCTATTCATCAGTGACAAGATCAGACGCCTACATCCAGAATAGAGGAAAGTTCGATACGTTCTTCGAGAGAACACTTACTTCGATGGATGCCACAATAACCTTTGTCTGTAACAAGTATTATCCTGCAACGAAGGTTTTCGATTCCTTCAAGCTGAACACAGAGGCAGTATGTATGGATGAGACGGACGACAACTATCTGAAGGTGATTCCCTATGAGACATTTGATAGAGTCATCTGTTGGAACGACAAGTTTGATAGTGGGACAACAGCCTTGGTCTACATTCCGAAGAATAGGGAGCTTCCAGTAACAGGAGAGATTCCTTTGGTAAGGAGAGAACAGGAGTGGAATTTGTCTGTGCCTCGGAATGCGACTACATTGGAGAATAATCTGTATCCAGACTATGATAAGCTTGGAGACACCATACAGGAACAGGACAGACTGTTCAGAGAAAGAATCAGGGGAAAATTCATGTTCGTAAAATTCATGTTCGATAACATCTGGGAGAAGACTGGGGAAGGAGACATCTTCCTAAAGATCCCATTCATCCAGACAAATTTCAGAGTAAGCGTAAGAAGCTAGGAGGAAGTATGAAGAAGAATATTAGGAAGCCACAGAAGAAACAGAATGGTGGTAGGATTTATGGAGGAGACATCTTCCCCTACCAAGACGAATACCAGCAAGGTGGCTACGTCAACAACACTGGTTACCTAAGCAATAGCCAAACCAGATACAACCCAGTCAACATCATTCCTTCAACAGACATCACGACACAGGGAATGGCCTTCCCAATTCAGGCCACAACAGATATGGGTGACTCACGTACACTCTATCCTAACACGGGAGATTTCAAGATGAGAGGAAACTACACAATAGAGAAGCCGAAGTTCCAGACTGGTGGTACTGTCGGTAACAAGAAGTACTACCAGTACGCAGATGAGCTTCTTGGGCAGAAAGCCAAAGGCATGAATCCGAGCCAGAAGGCTGCTGCCCTTGATGAGTTCCTCGGACACAAGAAGGGTTCTGTCCCAGACAGAGACTACTGGATGACCCAGTTCATTGCTGGCTCAGCCTATGACAACATCAGACAGAAGACCCAGATGGCTCCGGCAGAACTTGAAGCCAAAGGCAGCCGTCTATCCCAAAGCTACGAAGGTCAGGATGCCGGCATGAACCTTGTCACGAACACAATCGACCCATCAACAATGGCTAGACAACCCCAGTACAAGAAGGATCCGATCAGGGAACGTTTCAGCTACAGAGGCAATGACTACCTGTCTGAAGATTATGGTAACAACATAAGTATCAGAGACAAGAAGAGCAAGACCTGGGACCCCAACCTGAACAACACATCTGGAGCCGGCGTTGAGTATCCTGACCAGAGTGAGCAAGAGTACAACTCAGATGTCTACACACTGAATCCAAAGGAGAGAGTGGATGAATACAATAGGAGAATTAGGTCGGTTGATGCAGACCAAGAAGAGGCTCTCTATGATGAGATGGGAATGAATAGGGACAGGAACAGTGGAGATAAAAGCCAGCTCTACAACCACTTGAGCAAGTATGGAACGAGAGAACCGATCGATGTCGATATAGTAAAGCCCTATGATCCAAACTTCAAGGGTAACTACCAATACGGTGGCCAGATAGCTGGAGGTGCTCTTAGTGGTGCCGCAACTGGTGCTGGGATAGGTACAGCGATAATGCCAGGAGTTGGAACCGCCATTGGTGCTGGAGTCGGAGCAATCGGAGGAGGAATAGCTTCTTGGCTGAAGGCGAAGGATGCCGACAAGATGAGTGATGCCCCAATGGAATATTCTGGGCCATCCAGAAACGCCTATGCCCCAACCTTCCAGTATGGTGGAATGGCTCAACCCCAGATGCAACAGCCACAGCAGCAAATGATGCAACAACCTCAGATGATGCCTGGGCAAGAAATGATGCCAGGACAGGAAATGGTACCAGCAGAGTTAGAAGGTGGAGAGACTGTTCAGACTCCTGATGGGAACATCAACCAGGTGTATGGGAAGAGTCATGCTCAGGGCGGAGAACAGATGGTGTTGCCAGAAGGAAGCCGTATCCTGAGTGATAAGCTGAAGGATTCTGACGGGATTCCGTTCGGAACCAAGGGAGAGAAGCTGAAGAACCAGATGAAGAAGGCTGAGAAGATCGCCTCGAATCCTCTTGCTCTTGGCATCCAGAAAGAGACAGCAAAGAAGAACATGGAGAACGCCCAGAGAGAGTATGATGCCCTCTTCGAGAAGCAAGAACAGATGAAGATGGAGAAGGCAAACAAGTACATGGATAAGCTCGGAGTAACAGGAGACACATTCAAGTATGGAGGAACTGCAGGGGTGAAGAAGTATCAGAAAGCGGGTCTTGTTGGAAAGAACAGATTGTACTCAAGTAATCAGAGTGGTAAGTCTAATTATCCTGTGTACGATATAGATGAGTACGCATCAAGAATAACTGGAAACAGTAATCCTTATGGAATCAGTGTTAGTCCATATCAGTTCATGAATAGTGTAAATCTAACGTCTGCACCAAAAAGTGTTGATCAGGAACGCTCGGAAATGAGCGGAGACAATACTCTCGCAAGACAGCCATACACAGGAACCTACAACTACTCATCCAACTATAATCCAACATCCCAAGGAAACCAATTTACTTCAGCAGGTAGTGGAGTGATGGCTCCAAAGACTGGTGATGGATGGTATGATCCAAACACGTCATACAACCTATCTGACTATGAACCTGGTTCAAAGATGTACAACTATGTTAGAGGTGTTCAGAACATGAAGGCCCAAGGTCTTGGTGTTGGTTCTAACCAGAGCCAATCTAATGGTAATGCTTCGGTTGGAAATACTAATAGAGGAGTGAGCTACGTGAATCAGTCTGGTTCATACACAGGAAACCATGTTGGAAACACTGGAGTTTTTGATGGAAGTAAGTTTGGAAACAAAACTGGTGGAGAAGGAAATTATATAGCCCCAGTCGGATCAAAGCTTGGTGATGGAAATGCTAACACCTACAATTCTTCTAACAACAATACATATGGAGCTACACCAGGTATGACTGGAAAAGGTTCGTACACAATGGGAGTATCCAATCAGGGAGTTGGATCTCCATCAACTCAAACTCAGTTAGATATGGGTAATGCAAACGTTTCTGGCAGCCAATCAAGTCCAACAATAAATTATGGAGGAATAGATACACGTAAGTATGCCGGAGCTAAACCTTTCAAGCTTGGATTCGATAAGTCTAATGACTACAAACTTACTCAGACTAATCAGGAACTCGACTTCGGACTAAATAATGCCAAGAGCGATATCCTTTCTACTCCAGGTAAAGACTACTCTAGACAGATGGATTTTGATGGAACTAACACTGGAACAGACTGGGGTCAGGTAGGAATGAACGCAGCCAAGTATGCCCCAACCATCTTCAACTTTGGTAGGGCTCTCTTGAACAAACCAGAGAAGGAACGTCCGTATCTGGTTCATACTCCTGAGGCCAAGTACATGGACTACAGCCAGAACAGGGCAGACACCAACTCTCTCGGAAGACAACAGCAGGATCTTGCTGCTCAGTACTCATCCAACGCAGGAGATCTAATCAACTCGAAGAGGGCAGCAATGAACTCGAATGCGGCACAGCTTGGTCAGATCGGAATGAATGAGAACAACCAGAACAACCAGATCTATAACCAGTGGGCTCAACAGAACTCTGGCAACCAGTACCGAAACAACCAAGAGAGGAAGTATGCCGACGACATCAATGCCCAGAACAGGGAGTCAAGGTGGAACTTCGCTAGTGCCGGCTCAGAAGGACTTGCCCGTGTAGCCTACACGAATGAGAAGGACAAGAATAGCGCGAACGCAGACCAGATGAGACTGAATACTCTTGAATCACTATACAAAGATTTCAAGTACGATCCGAACACTGGAACCCCTATAGCAAGAAAAAGTAAGTACGGAGGAACCATTCGTAAGCCTCGTAAGAAGTAAACTGGATAGATGAGAATTTGATGTAGGGACAGCTGCCTGGGGAAGCCCGGGCAGTTGTGGCTTCATTAGATTTCGTACAATAAAAGTACCGTAACAGAACACACAACAGACAGATGAAATGTAACTCGATAACTCTTGCCTCTAATGGGAAACCCTCTATCTTCTTCAAGATGGTTGAGGAACGTGATGGCTTTGATGCCGCCGTCGAACAGTGGGGTCGCATCAACTCCCAGAGATACAAAGAACTCGTGAGAGGAATAGAGAGGACCGATGAGAACGGGGAGTCGACTCTAGAGTTCTGGGACTTTGTTCGGGACTCTGTGGGTCGGAATGAATCCCGTCGGATGATCGCGAAGACGGCCGGCACTAGTCTTAATCCTGATGAGTGGGTAGAGGACGCAAAGGAACGGATGGATGCCGTCCTGGAGAGATCGAAGGACAAGAGAACCAATGAGGAGGAGCTCTTCAACAGGGTAGCCAAGACTCTCAGGTCTTATCTAGACAGGGACTCTGTTCTAGGCTACAAGATAAATGACCTTACTGACATCGAAGCCAAGGGCGGCTACTACGTCTCCCAACATGATGTTGTACTTGACCCGAGGTTCGTAGATTCAGACCATTCCTTCTTGCATGAGATGGTTCATGCCGTAACCTCCAGATACATCTCGTCAAAGGTAATGGGACTCGAGGAAGTAGATTCCTTCAGAGCCTACAAGAAGGCTGGAGACAAGTTCTTCCTGGAAATAGAGAGGCTCTTCGAGAAGATGAAGAAGGACGGCAGCCTAGAGAATCAGTATGGGATGAGAACGATGATGGAATTCGTCTCGGAATACTTCTCCAACGGAGAGTTCAAGGCTCTTGTGGATAAGAAGGATAAGGGACTCATGATGGAATTCCTCATGTGGCTGTTCAATGTACCAACAAGGATGGAAGCCGAGTTCAAGAAGTTTGTTGCCGGCATCGAGACAGATAAGGTGTTTGGGTATGACAATAGTAAGAGTAGCGAGACAAACTCTCTTGGTGAGAACTTTGTTGCAAAGGAGGAGGTTGATGGTGTATCATCGAACAGCATAATTTCAAACATTAAAGAAGGTGATTATTTATTCTATGATAGGATTATTAGAATAGATTCATTAAGTGTTGATGAAGGGATTAAATTCTCAACTTTGGATAAGTATGGAAATATTGATAGTGATGAAATGGGTTATCACTACGCATTAAAATACTGAACTAATGACAAGGTGAAAATAGCTGATGAAAAACAGAGGAAAAAGTTTGAGAAAGCTTTTGCTGAAAGAAATTCTTTAGATAAAGATATAAGTTTTGGTATACGTAAGTTTCTTGAACCAAATAGTTATGGAAAATATTACTCAGACAATTCTGTTTATAACTATCTAGAAAATAATAGCGGATTAAATATTGGTGATGTTTTGGAATTTGTATCAAAAACATCTTATCAATACAAATCTTTAGCTGAAGCTCTTTTGCTTGCAGTAAAGAAGTACAATATAAAGTCGAGAGTTATTCTTGACACAGACCAATATTTAAAAGAAAATAAAAATGCAGCAGCGTACTATAATGATATCAATAGAAACATTACTATTGGGAAAAATTACACCGCTAAAGAATATGGGGCTAGAGCTGTTTTGCATGAAGCTATGCACGCAATTGAATATGAGATAAGAAGATACGATAACTCATTCTACAATAAAATGGATGAATTGTTTTCTTATATAAAAAAACATATTCCAGAGGAAGTTGATGAATACGGATTGACTCAAACAAAAGAATTTATATCAGAAGCTTTTTCAAACCCACAATTTCAGGCATTACTAAGTGTAATAAAATATGAAAGAAAAGATGGTAAGATAGTGACCCTATTAAGGGAAGTGTATGATTCAGTATTGAAAATATTCAACCTAACAGACAACAGCGTTCTTAGACATGTGTTTGTTGCATACAGGGATCAACTAAACAAACCACTAAATAAGAGAAAAGAAATTGAAGACTACACACTTCCTTTTACTAGAGCTGATTACTCGAGTCTCGATCAGAAAGTTGGTGTAGAAAACAAAACAGAATCATCTAATTTAAACAAGAAAGAACAGTCAGAACTCGAACTCGAATTCATTCAGAACCCTGACCTAATCGGTCTAACCTCAGTTGAGGAACTTTCTAAACAGATGGAGAAATGTTAGCACAACCATACCAAACAAAAAACATTGACACGAAGTCAAAGACCAGGTCTAAAGCCGTGAAGAGTATTATCGAGAAACTCTTCGAGTCAGAAGTTGTCACCCATATTGCCCACCTCCAATCCAAGAGTTATTCAGAACACATGGCACTCTGCTCATACTACGGCGGCGTTCAGGATCTTATCGATTCTCTTGCTGAGAATTCTGTTGTCAAGACCGGCATCCTTAGTGGGTACCGCATAATGATTGGGGATACTAGCGACTGCTGTTCATACCTCAATGAGTGCCTCAAGTTTGTTGAGACCCAGAGAGAAGGAATAGATGAGCCCTACATCCAACAGATGGTGGACAATATCATAGAGTTTCTGGCCTCAACTATATATAAGCTAGAGAACCTGAAGTAATTCTACTAAAACAAAACCACACATGAAGTGCCTAAACATAACCGATGAGAAGGTCGCTAAACTTATAGAGAGATACGGGTACTCACCCGTATTTTTCGTTTTCAATAAGACTGGATCAGTTCCGACTGATGCCTCTATGGCGAAAGAACTTCCTAACAACATCTGGGTCAGATGAAACCTGTCCAAACTGAAGTCCCGCATCAGTTTCCCCGAATACAAGAAGCTCCACTCCGACACTAAACATGGTGACTGGGTCACGGCTTCCGTTGCCTACAGAAGAATGCCGAAGTCGTCTGAACGTCGGTCTTTCATGGTCAATAAGTATAGCCTTGTTGATGTCGATGAGAATCTGGAACCAATTGTCGGTAAGCATCTTCCCGTGTCTCCCTACTTAGAGGAACAGAGAAGAGTCATCGAGAAGGCTCTGACTGGAGCCGGCAAGAGAGTCGAGTTCGAATATGACAGAGACATGAAGGATCCGGCTGAGGTATCGGTTGATGGTGATCTTATTAGGGTTAGAATCAATCCGAGTCTCGCCGACAGAGATTCCGCCTACCACGAGTATGGCCACGTCTTCGTCTCTATCATTGGGACAGACTCAAAGGAATTCCAAGAGCTTCTCTCTGAGTTGAAGAAGAACCAGAAGCAGTGGAACAGGGTGCAGAAAACCTACTCTGATGCTGATAGTGTGACGAGAGAGATCGAGTTGGTTGTGTGGGGATTGTCTAAGGGTGCCAACAAGGGCAAACTGTCCTACTACCTGAAGAGGTTTGTTCGGGCTATCGCAAGTAGGTTGGGTATCAGCCTGTTCTCGGCAGACGTTCTCGGCAAGGAGATGTTGTCGGCGAAGAGGGTTTCGGGCACAGTCAAGGTGAGAGGAAAGTGGAATCAGAGGAATCTCGACATGAACAGGGACGAACTCAGTGCTCTCCGCAATGGGGACAAGTTCAGGGATATCGTTCTAGACAGGATAATGAATATCCATAAGTATCTCTCGAGCATCGGAGACCGTAAGGGTTGGACTTCCCACTCGGAACTCCTGAAGAACTCGATCAATGATGCCCTAACTAAACTCAATGATAACCTCGATGTTGAGGCCTGGATAAAGATGCAGATGCTCCAGTCCCACCTCATCACGAATGTTGGCAAGAGACTCGACACAATCAGAGGAGAGATCGCTAATGGTCTAGTCAAGACTAAGGATGATCTGAACAAGAAATTCATGGAACTCTCTTTCATCATCTCTATCGTAGACATGTTCAATGACCTGAATGAGATAGAAACCCCATCCGATGCGGATCTCGACAGGAAAGAACAGAGGATATTTGCCCAGATGAAAACAGAGGCCCACGGTAACGCCCAGAACGTGTCCTCGATGAAACTCGACGCAATCGAGCTCTACAAAACCATTGTCAGAACCAGTCTGTCTGAAACTTCCCGCAATAAGGAGGTGTTCGACTACGCAGCCTATGAGAGACTCCGCTTCCGCAATGAGTACTCCAAGAGATTCGAGATGAACAGAGAAAAGATGGCCGAGCTACGTGGGTTGGAGAAAGACCAGTCCAAACTTCTTGCTGAAGGAAAGGAGTTGGACCCGAAGCTGAAGAAGAGGCTAGAGGTACTACTGCTCAGGAAGTCTAAGGCGGAGTCGATCAGACTTAGCCCCGAGGAACAAGCCGAGTTCGATGAGCTCTCTAAGAAATTGGAGAACAAAGAGATTAGAGACTTGTTTGATCTGAAGGGGATAGATTTCTTCACGGCAAAGATGTATGCTCCCCAGACCAGTCCTGTTGCACTTATTGCTCTCATGGTGAAACAGAGAGACAAGGCGGAGATGGAGGCCAGCAATGAGGCCCGAGACATGACGTTCGAATGGGAGAAACTTGTACAGGAGATAGAGGACGCCGGGATGACTCTCGACCAGTTCCTCGATGGTGACCAGCACGGAAACAAGACGAAGCTCCTAACCGAGATGGATGACTCCTACAAGAAAGACGTGTCTCGCCTGAGATCTAAACAGAGAGCATTCGAGATGTCGGGCAACAAGTGGAAGACTGGAAGCCGAGTCTATACCGACGACTACAGGAAGACCATTGTCGAGATAGATAAGATCCTGAAGGAGAGTACCAAGAACAAACTTGACCAGAGTGCTGTTGATGCCATAGACGACTTCCTGGGTAAGTTGGATCCGAATCTGGAGCCCATTCTGAGGAAAGGAAATGCTCGATGGATATTGGCCGAGATAGAGGAGGGTATCAGGTTCATCTATGAGTCGAATCCGAACCCCGAAGAGATGTCCCAAGAAGACAAGGATTCTCTGGAGGAGCTCTTCAAGAAGAGAAGGAGTCTGTCTAGCTCGTTCTATGAAGACGGAAGAGTCAAGACTGGAGACGAACTGGAGATGTCTGGGAAGTTCAAGGACTACTTCAAGTGGTACTACAAGGCTACGGAGATGAAGAGGAGAACCAAGAAGATTCCTACCGATGGGGAACCGATTGAGGTTGATGCCTATGATAATGCTCTCGAGTATGCCGAGACCGTGGACAAACAACATCCGGGTTACCTGAACAATTGGTATGCCCGCAATACGGAGACAAAGATCACGAAAGACTTCTGGGACGAACTGTCTACGGCATTCGATATGGTCATATCTGGGAAGACAGATGTGGAGAACTCGATGGAAGTCTCGAGAATGATAGACGACCTGGATAAGGCCACGAAGAAGATAGACGGAGTCGAGATGAAGTTGTTCGACATGAAGAACTTCGCTAACCTCGACCCCTGGTTTCCTGAGGGCGCACTCGGTACCTCTTTCATCTCAGAGAGAGGAACTCTTCCGAAGTGGACTCCTAAAGAGTTGGAACTCGGACTGAACTCTGATGAAGACATCAAGGGTAAGAAGGTGACAGCAGCCAGGGTAGCCCGTGCCATCTTTAAACAGCTTAGCCAGAAGTTCATGGATGAGAATGGGGAGCTGAAAGGTGACGAAGTCTTCTTCAAGAGAAGTGGAGGTTCCGAACAGGAGAGGATTCTGTTCTGGCAGTTGAGAGAGCTCGGACTGGTTATGATGAGAGACAGGAATAGGGACGAAGAATTCCAAGAAGACTACGAGGCTGACCCAGAATCAGCCGGAACCAGTCTAACTAAACAAGAAGTTCAGTGGAATAGGAGGCTTTTCGAACACATCAATAGGGTTGTCGACATGAATGCCCCTAATCAGGCTCTTGGTAGACAACTCGCTATCTTCCAACAGGAGTTCGATGAGCTTCCTGAACACGAGAAGAACTCCCTAAAAAGAACGGCTGCAGCCAACCAGTCGGATGAACCCTGGAGATGACTTGAGTCCTTCAAGGAGTTTGTTCAGGACAACTATGTCATAGACAAGGGTTGGCTACCGATATGGACAAAGGTGAAGCCAAAGGCCGATGCTGATGGTTACGTCGAGTCTCTCGGTATGGATGAAGGCAGTGATGGTAGTGGAAAGATAAAGGCTGTTGAGTCTGCTCCAAAGATGATGTGGATGAGGAGGGAATTCAAGACAGAGTACATGAACGATGACTACTCTGAGACGGATGGACGTCCTGACCCCGTGAAGTACAACGAAGCCTACTTCAATATGGAGCAGTCCAACACGAGGTTCGTTGAGCTCCACAACAAGTTGAAGACCTTCATGGACAGAACAGTCGAGTACTTTGGTGGAGGTATAATCGGCAACGGATTCATCCCCTCAGTTCGGAGTGATATGAGGTCAACTCGAAAAGCTATTGCTGAGGACGTGTTCCTACTGAAGGGAAGTGTTAGGAGTGAGGATGATGAGGTTCAGGAGGGAAAGGGTTTCAAGAGCAAACTACTGAAGAAGAAAAAGAAGTTGGGAGAAGGTGTGAAGGTTTCCCATTCTGGTCAGAAGTTCGAGTACCTGAGTACCCACTACAACAAGAGACTCAACCAGATGAAGAAGCTCGACATCATCAAGAGGAAGACTGTTGAGGATAAGAACGGGAAGGCGGCGTTGGAAGATATGGATTCCTATGATGAACGCATGAGAGAATATCTGGACAAGCTTCATGGCAACGGAAAAGGACGAGTTGATGGGAAGTTCGAGCCGCTGTATCTTTCAGACACACTGAGTTTCGATCTGAATGAGAGCGAGCTCTGGAAGAGGGTGATGGAACTGAATGAGATGATCGAGTTCGAGAACGAGAAGAATCATGGAGATAATCTGGACTCGAATCTGAAGGAGACGATGAAGCTCCACATCTCTTCCAGCCGATACCATAAGCACATGCTCCAGATGAAGGACCAGGTGGATGGACTAACATCCATAGGACGTTCTGGAGGTCTGAAGTATGAGAACCCGGGCACGTATGACTTGTTTAGTTGGAAACACTTCGGGAAGAGGACTCCTTTCGTGGAAGACTTCTCGAAGACTAATGCCTGGCAGTCTTTCGAGGACTGGGTTGATATGCACTACTACAAGACTGGAACAGATCCGAAGACTCTTTTCCATAGGGGAGTAAAGGTGGTCAAGAACATCTCATCTCTTCAGAGGATACTGGGATCAATCACGACGATGGTATCTAACTTTAGGCAGATAAATATCTCCATCCTGAAGCATGCGATTGTTGGGAGAGATTTCTCCTTCAGTAACTATTTGTGGGCAAGAAGGCTCGTACTGAATCCAAAGTTTGCTATCGACTGTATGAGCAAGAGTAAGAGGAAGAGGAATATTCTGGCTTCTCTTGTGGAGACACTCGGAATCATGACTGATACAACGGAGTTCGAAGACGGTATGAGAGGTGCGATGGCTAAGACTAAGTCTGAGACTGCTCAGAATGTGGTGAAGGTCGGATACTGGTCACAGAACTTCCTCGAAACCAATGGTCAGATAATGGTTGCCATAGCAAAGATGAGAGCCGTGAAGGTCAAGAACAGTTCTGGAGAATTGGTGCCGATGACGGATGCCTTCGAGATGACAGAGATCGTGGACGGAAAAGGTGTAGCGAAACTTGGTGACGGATACACCATCTTTAATCCGATGAGACAAGAGTGGGAGAAGTTGACGATGGACCAGGTTAGGGATGTTGCACTAAGCATCAGAAATATTCAGTCAAGTCTTGGAGGAAACTTCTACAAGAACAGGGCGGAGGCCATTCATCACAACAAGTTCATGGGACTCGGAGAACTTCTATTCCAGTTCAATAGACACGTTCCGGGTCATGCCAGAAAGTGGGGACAGCTGAAGTCTTCCTTTGATGAGGAGTATGGACGCAGTGTGAAGGGGGTGTTCGGAACACTCTGGGACAACAAGAGTCCTAAGGCGATGTGGAAACTGATGAGGACGGCTCTGTTCACTATGAAGGATGCGAAGAACAAGATGATCCTGAACGGAATAGATGAAACAGACTTCTACAACATCAGATTCCTCTCAACAACGATGGCTTTTATGGCTGCGTCTGTCGTCATCTACAACCTGATAGCAGCAGGCGGCGATGATGATAAGTGGAAAAAGAAGGGGATCCTGCTGAATCTACTTGCGAGACAGATAGATGACATGTACTCAGAAGAAGGGTTCTTTACAGTTGGGGCCTTCTCTGAGAGTCAGAAGAAGTGGGCGAAACCTTTTGCCTCCTTGAGTGTGATGAATGAGAACTTTGAGCTCCTGTTCCAGGCAGTATGGGACGGGTTCAGGCTGATGTTCGGAAAAGAAATGGAGAGATATAAGGCGGGGTCGATGTATGGTGAATACAAGTTGAAGGACAAGTTCAACCAGGCTATACCGATATGGAGATCAATCTATAGACTTCAGAACATGCACCGATACAACAAGTCATACCAGAGTAGGATGATCAGATTCCTCTAGACAGAACATTCTCAGTAAACAAAACCACTCCCGTTTAAAAAAAACCTCTAAGAATCCCGAAGGATTCATAGAGGTTTTTGTTTTAGATAGCTCTAGGAATATCAACATTGTCATCAGGAGTGTCTTCAATAACCATCCTCACTTCATCAATCATGACTTGAAAATGATCTGTATTAGTATCATATCTGACATATGATCCAGCAGTATTTCTGTCCGTGCTTCTTTGACGAATGTGCGGATTTTCTAATCCGTTTCTAATTGATTGGGCATCTCTAACAAGTTCACGAAGTCTTTCTGTTTCGGGATTGAATCCAAATTCAACATCATGCCTAAAGCCTGATGATGTTCCAATTAGATTCTGTACTGTTTCATTGGCTGAAAGATTGTGTCTACGTCTATCCTCCTCCTCTTGATATCTGTCTATTACTTTCGACATTTGAATCATGTTCCGTACTGCATAAGATAGTGTTGTGACAACACTTTCCTTGTTCAGTTTTTTTGATGCAATGTTAGTAAAGAAACTGTTTTCGATGTTGTTGAATATCCAACTTTTTGGATTCGATTTCTTTAGAATATCAAGATTCCTCTTGTTGTCGTTCGACCTAACTGATAATAGTTTTGGATACATCGACATCGAGCTCTGCTTTGGTTTCTTTGAAGCAACAATTCTTTCAACGAACAGAGGCATATGTCTCGATAGCTTCACTGAGGCATCAATAATTATCTCAGATATCTTATTTAGTTTCCCCTCGTTCTTGAACATAGTGCCCTTTTTTAGAGCTTTCAGTTTTTCCATAGTCGACCTGATAGTGTAACCGACATCTTTTAGGCTCTCAATAAACATGACAACATTTCTTTCTACATAAGAGTTGCCCTCAATGGCACATATTGATCTATTGTTCACACTATTGAAAATGGTTATGAATATATTCTTCGTGTTGACATACTTCCTTTTTTTCTCAGCCAAACACTCTGAGAAATTTTTTCCCAGAACAGACTGTTCTATATTGGAAACAATACTAAATAATTTTTTGAAGTCATTATTGTTCTCGACAATAACCTGAAGTGTTTTTCCGTTCTTTTTCATGACTATTGTTTTAGGGGTTTCTCTTTAAGAACAAAAGAGTGTGTCTTCGGACTATAACCTCCGTGACCACACTTCAATTGCTCCATTACTCCCGGGCGGAAGCTTATTGTTGTTACGAGAGTCTTGTTCTTCACTCTCTTCTCTTTCTTTTTCTTCTTGCCTTTGCGTCTCTCAGAGTTCTTGAAGTAGGCGAAACTTATCTTGGATATCTCCACGACATATTCTCTCTCCCCCTTCTTGACGTTGTTTGACTCAGTCGTTTCGACAGCCTTCTTCAGAGGAAACCTGATGCCGGCAATTCGTCCTTCGAGTGTCTTTATCTCGAGTTCTGCCTTGGCTGCAAGAGTAGTGTTTCCACTGGTTTTGTATCGTTCAAGATTATTCTTGGCTATCTTGACTGCTGTAATCCTGCGAGATTTGGCTCTCACGTTCATTGGTGCTCTCATTGTCTTCTGTTTTTATTTCGTTTGATTTTTCTTCATTTTTTACGTCCATAAACTTTGACTTCTTCTCGAGAAGATCCTTTACGGCATTATCCATATTCTTCTGAACGTAGTCCAAGGCCTTCTCGATGTTTGAGTCCATGTAGAATGGGTCAATATTTGATGCCCTAAGTTCCTCACCAAGAACTGGGAAGTTTTTGGTGATCACATTGAATACACACTGACCAAGACGTAGTCTTGTTCTTCCATCTGGCTCCTTCGAAGAGTTTCTTTCTGATGTTGCAAGTTCCAAGATAGAGACTCTTGCGTTCCACATTTCTGCTATTGATTGATAAAACAACTCATGTTTGCCTCTATTCCTAATCATGTCTTCTTCGACACTACTCTCGTCGACACCAAATATTTCATTAATCTTAGTGTACACAACAGGCTCTCCGTCGTAATACTTTTCATCGATCATTCCTATTGGCTTACTCTCCATTATCATTTCCTCCACACTTCATTTTCGTGAAAGGAACAATGAACTCATTCCTTGTTGAGATATCTACTATGATGCTGTCATAGAACCTGATTGAGCCTCCGTATTCTTCTGATGGATGTCTCCTTATCCAATCGAGCTCAAATGTTGCCTCGGCATAATTCTTGAAATCTTCTCTGACCCTAATCAGCTCACCTTTTAATAGCTCTTTCTGGACAAAGGTTTTTATCCTATCTTCCCTAGTGAGAAGTCCATACACAGAAACTATTAGTCCCGACAGAAGTATTGCCATACCAACTACAGCAAACGTCATTACTTTTGCATTCATTCCTTTTCCCTCCATTTGTTTTGTTTGATTTGATTTGTTTAATTTTGTTTTCAACTTATCAGACTCCTACTTCTTGCCAGTATCACTCACTATCAGAGTAAACTCTGTTCCTGATGAATACCAGCTCCAACACTTCTCCACATTGCCTCCAGCTATCTCGGCGTCATCCGTTGTCGGATCGTGCTGGAACGCCCCAATCGGAACCGCTCCTTCCACAATACTGTCATAGACCTCTGTTGATTCAGACTGGAGATCACCAGCTCAATCATAGATCCTCTTTATTATCGTCGTCTTCTTCATGCTTTCTTTTCCTTTCTTTATTTCACCTGTTTGTACTCGTAGCCCCAAGAGGATTCGAACCTCTATACACTCCTTAGGACGGAGTAGTCCTTCCATTTGAACGATGGGGCCGTCGTGGGCCAGGGAGGACTTGAACCTCCGACCTTTTCCTTATGAGGGAACCGCGCTAACCAACTGCGCCACAAGCCCTAACCTCCTAAAGGTCTGTGATAACTGGTACCGACTTCAGTTTTTCTCCTTCGAAAACTATTTTCGAAATTGTCTTTCCTGATTCGAGATAGATTTCTTCCCTATCCAGATACTTCTTCATGACAGAAGCTATTGCGGCCCTAACCGCTGTTGCCTCATCTGAATCCAACCTGTCTATAGAGACTTCTATCACCAAATTACCTTCCACCTTGTCTAGAGAGAAGACATCAACTGTCTTCTTCACTTTTTCTTTTTCAGCCATCCTGATTCTTCTTTTCTTTTTCTTCTAATCTTTTTCTCTCTTCGGTTATCGTCCAAACCAGACCAAAAGTATTTCTCTCCATAATTGGTTTCGAATAGTACTCTTGGTCCTTGACTGGAACAATGTCGTCTAGAGATTTTCCCTCATTGATTTCTGGTTGACTAAAAATCTTCTTCTCTATCCTCTTCTTTGCTGCCTGAGTTTTATTCAGGATACTTCTGATGTATTCTGAACCGTCTCAGAACTCGTCTATCTTTCTCCTGTATTCCATCGAGGTCAGACTGAAGCGTCCAGACATTATTAGCCGGAAATCTTCTAGTCACTTCTCGTCTATTCTGTAGACGAACATATTCACGTCCTCTACTTGCTCGAACAGAGTCGAGTCAGTTGAGTCGTAGGAATACATCGTCTCGAATGTTCGAGGTCTATTGAACACGAAGTCCCTGTCGGAGCTCTGGACGATTATGTGTCCATCATATTTGGGATAGTTTACATCGGACAACCAGGTGTTCTGGTAGCCCGTGTAGGAAATCTGTTTCCATACCACCTCATCCAACATCGGAAGGATTCAGGTATGGGCGTCTGTTCTACTCATCTTATCTTATCTCTCTATATATTTCTATACTCCAGAGACATTCCACAACTGTTTGAATTACTTGAAGATGATGTCGTCATCACTTTCTACAGTGTCTTCAACTCCCTCTCTTTCCACTTCTGAGTACAACGCCGCCGTTATTTCCTTGTTTACATCAATGGCTCTGACTACATCCACATCGTCTTCACTTACGTGAACTATGTACATCTCGTCGGCCTTCAGATCACCGATGATGTTGTATGACCACAACTGGGCCGAATACTTCATCAGGTTGTTTTCGGGATACTCCTTCATCTCATTGATGAGGTAACCCTTCGAAACCTTCAGGTGTTCAGACGTCTTGTAGTCGAAAATGATTCTCTTACCATCAGACTTCCGTACACACATGAGGTCGAGTGTTCCTGCCTTCATGAATTTCTCAGAGTGAACCCTCAACTCTGTTTGGATTTCGTCGTAATTGGTCTGGATGTCTTCGAGGAAAGGAACCAATGCCAGCTCGTGACCACAACGAGGTTTGGCATAGTCTCTATCCATGAAGAACAACTGGGCAAAACAATGGATGCTGGTGCCGAAATTCGTCGCCCTAAGTCCATTTATTTTCCACAGCTCCTCATAGAACTCTCTCGGTCTAACAACCAGATCCTTCCGAACCGAGTCCAACAGCTCCATAGCCTTCTTCTGAAGAGGAGCATCAACGTTCTTCACCTGCATCAGAAGTTGATGTAGGGCATCAACCTTTGCCTGATCCGAACGGGCTTTCATTGTGGCTATCATCGAAGCTACGAAGGGCTTCACGAATCTCCTAGAAACCCAAGTCGTTACACTCTCGGCCTCTCTTCCATCAATCTTGTATTGATGCTTTCCTTCATCGAACTCTATCATGATCTTTTCTGTGTTTATTTTTCTCTTGCTTTTCTTGTTTCTTTCTTCTTCTTTTACACCATTACTTCTTTTGATTCCTTAGAAAGCGAATGGGACGTAGAGCTTTCTCTTGAATGTGCATAGGAAGTTGAAGTCCTTGTAGAGATATTCCATCACGATCATGCCATCAACAACCTTTGTTGAAACACATTCCCCGTCATCAAATTGGGATAGGTATGTTGGCCTAACCTTTGCAAACTGCATCTTCTTTCTTCTCTGTTCTTCTTCCTTCTCGCTGCTAAGAGGTTTCAATTCATCTTCATCGAATTGGTCCTCATCGAACTCGACAATGATCTCGATGTCGGTTCCTTTCTTTCTGACTTTTTCTTCCCACAAGATGTGTTTTCTGTTATCAAGACAGTTGAGAGGATTCTGTGACGCATTGGTATAACCAACAAGTTCAACTCCTTTCACCTTTATCTCGACATCGAAATCAGATGACTCTGGCTTTGCGTTCATCATCCTGATAATCTTGTTCGGCTCAGATTGGTTGTGCATATTTATCTCCCTGATAACCTCAGTGATGATATCGATGTTCAGTTTCCCGATGATAGAAAAGATTCTGCGTAGGTTTGATTCATGACTCTTGTTTTCCAACATGTCTGAAATCATCTCATCCACAACTTCCTTTGTCGGCTCTCCGAATTTCAGTAGGTAACGAACTCTCTTGGTTCTGTTTAGAAGGAACGATGAGTTTGCTGAGAAGTTAGAACACATGATGAAAGAAATACGGGAATCTTTTGTTCCATCAAGAATGGATAGAAGAGTCTCTTCCTTTTTGTTGTGGTCATAGAGCTTATCGAACTCATCTATCCAAACAACTGCCTTCTGGTTGATAGTCGAAATCATCTCGGGAAATCCTTCCTCATAGGAGTCAACGATTATTACCGGCATCTCAACAGCCAGAATGTTGCAGATCTGTTTTGAGAGGATACTCTTTCCTGTTCCTTTTTCCCCAACCAACATGATGTTGACCGTTTCCATCCGAATACGAGTAGCCATTACTCTCTCAAGGTCTTCGTTGTTGTTACCATAGATTTTCTTTGGTAGATCCAATGACTGAAACCCGGCGTCTTCCAAATAGAGTACGCGCTGCATCTCGTCGTAACGAAGTCTTCAGAATCCGTTCGGAATCTGTTTGTGCACGCTAATACCTTCTCGTGCTGGCATCAATCTGCCGTCGCTTAGTGAATACATCTTTCTTTGTTTTTTATGTTTATACTGACTCTTCCAATGAAAAACCCGTACCTCCAACAGAAGTACGGGCAATGTGCGCCCACAAGGGTTCGAACCTTGGACCCGGTGATTAAGAGTCACCTACTCTACCAACTGAGCTATGAGCGCATTCCTTTTGTTTCTTTTTTCCTACTTCTTTTACTTCATTCAAACCAGAGCACAGAGCTGGGTTCGAACCAGCGCAAACTTCTTTTGCAGAGAAGCCCATTACCGCTCTGGCATCCGTGCGTTGTAGGGAGTCAGGGACTCGAACCCTGGACAACCGACGTATCAGGTCGGTACTCTAACCAACTGAGCTAACCCCCTCTATCCACTACAGTCCCACTGAATCAAGATGTTCCCTGTAGGCTGCTGTCTCTTCTTCATTCATTACCCACATAAACTTGTTGGGTCTTCCCTGTGGTACAAACGCCCTCTTGCGGGCTACCAACTGGGGTTTATCTCCACTCACACTCTTACTCGCCTTAGCTTTCAGTGTCGATGTGAAGCTCGCTTTCGCCTCTCTCTTCGAAGAGATCTTACGAGCCTTCTTGTTGCCGCCCTGAGACGGTTGTTTTCCTGTTCCTGCCATTTCTTTTCCTCCAGTTTGATTTATTACTGATTTTTCTCTACCATTCTTTGTTGTACCTGAGATACAAAGCCTGCTGTCTTATTCCATACATTCTTGTTAGAACATCAGCTTCACCTCCGTTTACAACATACTCAACGTCATTAGACATCTCTTTTCCATTAAACATCCCACTTGTACTTGAAATCATTCCATGCTCGTCACACAAAGACATTACAACCTCAGCCAACTCTTCTGATGTAGAACATTTGTTCACTTTTTGAAACTTCTCCAATTCTTCCATTTTGTTTGATTTTTTGTTTGTTTTGTTTTATTTATTCTTACTTGATTACACCTGTTGGCGGAAGGTGAGGGGATCGAACCCCCGGACCGAACCCGGCCACAGCTTAGCAAGCTGCTGCATTACCACTCTGCCAACCTTCCTAACTTCCTTTGTCCTTCGTAGTCCTCCCGGGATTCGAACCCAGAACGAACACCTTAGAAGGGTGTTGCTCTTCCATTTGAGCTAGAGAACTATTTTTCCAATACTGCTTACTACTTGAACATGTAGTTGTACACCTCTTCAATGAAATCCCACCTCTCTTTGTTTTGAACTTCAGAGAAATCTATTGAAGCATCTACATCAACTGGACGTACAAGTAATCCAATGTTGTAGTCGTAGTGAATACTTTTTACTTTTCTTCCCCATATCGTTGTGTTTATGTGGCCTTCAAGGAGAATACCGGTACCATCCTTTTTATCCTTAGCGGCTCGAACAATCTCAGAAAGTTCTAAACATCTATCAGATAGATCATCAGTAGTCATTGCAAGATTTCTATCATACCCTCTATCTTCATTCATAGAAAACTGTTGTTCCATTGATGCTCTAAGCTTGTGAATAGGGATATTATTACTACGAAAGAATTCCTTTATAAGTTCAACTACAGAATCAAATCTGTTTGAAAGACGTTTCTGCTCATTATTCTTCACCAACTCCATTCCTGATGGGTTAGTTCCATGATAACACATACTTAGTTTGCATGATATGCTTTGAACAGTACAACCTTCTCTACCTAAGTGAGAACATGTTCCGCAACAAAGTCCTTTCTTCTTACAAAAAGCCCCGTTGCATGTGGTAAGACCCGACTCTTTTCTTATACCACAAAAGTTCGCCTTATTGTTTATGACGTCAAGTATTCTACATGCCTGCAAATACTTCTCTCTTTTCCAACTAGTTGTTCCAATAATTGATTTCATTTGATTTCTTTTTGTTTTGATTGATTTTATTTTCCTACTTTAAAAATATTTTTGTCGTCCCTCAGGGAGTCGAACCCCAAACGGCTGGGCCAGATCCAGCTGTGTTACCAATTACACCAAGAGACAATTTCGACTACGCCGGCTCTAGTCCGGATTCGTCTTCATTTCCTTCTTCATTTCCTTCTAACTTTGTTCTCAACTTATTCAGCTGGTCCAGGTACTGTTGTTGTCTTACATAGGCTTCCATCATGATTCTTTTCTGAGCCGTATAACCACCGAACACAACCGCAATGAAGAATGACTCGTTGAAGTTCGTGGATAATTCCTTCACACCTTCTTCTAACCATTCAAACTTGTAGAGTTTTTCATCACCGAATTTCAAAGTCGACTCCTTCTCAGAGAAAAACTTCTCAATTTTCTTGACGAAATCTTCGTCTATCATCAGAGCCTCTGTCAAAGTTTGACTATCTGGGTTCACCACTGGATATACAACTTTCTGGGGTTGAGATGACGCCTTCAATAGTCTGTTTTCAGCATCCTTGAAACGTATTCTCTTCTCCAAATCCTCGTTCTCGAGCATCAGCTTCACGTTATCCGACACAGAGTCATCAAACGCCGCCTTGCTTATCAAGGGATACTTGAAGGCTGCCGTTGTCATACAGTTCTTCCACCAGGTTCTGATATCTCTTCTCAGCGTGAACACGACTGAAGCCATCGAGATAAGTGCTACTAAAATTAAAACGAATATAAGCATAATTTTTCTTGTTAGATTTTGTTTGATTTTGTTTTTGTTTTTTCTGTTTCAGTTCCAGTCGAACCAGTCCTGGACTGGCTGAGCCTAACACTCAGCCATCCTAACCGTTTGGTACAGCTCATCTGAGCTCATTTTGTTCACTGTCTCCGTACTCACTTCCGTACCGTTCAGAGTCAGTGCTTCTAGACCATGCTGTATTCTCAGGACCTTTCTGACTCTCATCAGGATCTCGGGGAACAACTTAGTCCATTTCGAATCGGATATCGTCTTACTCTTGTGAGTAATTAGACTCCTTCCTGTTGCAAGCAAGGCTTCTGGCTCCTTGCTCCATGTTGTGATCATTATCGTCTCCATCCATTTCTCCAGAGCCTTTTCTTGCTCCGAAGTCAGACCAGGTACAACTCCGTTCTTCTGGGCCTCATGCACCGAGAAGGTCACACTGCGGGGACTCATCTCGAGCATCCTCTTTCCGAGATCATCAATCGCATTCCTCTTTTCCTGAGACAAATCAGGGTTAGAACGAAGCATCAGAAGTTTCACCGTCTGATACGCATGCTCTATTGAAGGACGCTCTCTCTCTTTGTCTCCATAGGTGAACACAACCTTACGAGGATACATGTTTCCAAGTTGGACATTGTCTCCGTCCTTGTCGTAAACATTCAGGACAGGTTCTGTCTCCGAATAGAGAGCATGGTAGTCGGCTCCAGTCTTCTTGGTTGAAGTTTTGGTAGAGTGACTACTGCCTTCAGACTGTTTGGTTTCGACATGTTTTTCAATAGGCTTAAAATTCTCGAACTTGACTATGTTTTTCTCGGCATAATCTCTTCTTGCTCTCCAGTATACTGAGTAGGTGTACTTTGCGTCTCCTGATGGGAACGCTGATGATATAACCCAACTTCCGTCTTCATCCTTGAAAGCCTGTCCAGATTCAACCATCTTATTTCATGTAGCAATCTCGTTCTCTTTTGAGTAAAGTTTTCTCATCTCATCCAAGAATAGATATGTTGCCACGTTCACTTCCCTTTCGGAGAAACCAGACTCTTTAGCGTGCTCCATGAAATCCTTGTAAGAATATTCGTTTCCGATCGATGTAAAGTATCCTACGGAGAATTTTCTTATCTCATCAAGTCTACTATCCTTCTTAGGCTGCTGTGCCTCCTTCTGGTTTCAAGCCTTCTTCTCGGTCTTCCAAGTCTTCACATAGACAGACGTGTCTCCATTTGGCTTCTCTTCGTAACCCTGTCCAAGCAACCACTTGATGATGGCGTGCTCTGAATGGGATCCATTGATGAAGTTGTTCTTACTAGAATACTCAGTCGAGTCCATCGCGAAACTTGCTCCTGCCTCAATGGCTTTCTCCATGTTGGCTTTCGTGTTCTCGAACTTCAGTTGGGATGCCCCGAATTCTCCTTCACCGCCTGAGTTTGAGACGAAAACGATGTCGTCCGACTCATAGCTTGTGTCGTTCACGGGAATTCCTCTAGTCTTCGCACTGTTGGCATACGACAGAGTCGAACTCCTCTTCTCGTTGTAGATACCCTTCTCGGCATAGATGAACTTGTTGGAGATAGAGGACTTCCTCATATCCTTCCTAGTCTGTTCCTGTTTCGATTCAGTCACGGCATCCAGAGTGAATCCGAACTTCTTTGTAGCCTTCTCTCCATCTGGATCTGATTTCGGACCAAATCTCTTGATGGCATCCAAAAGGACTTCTCCGTGACACCTGTAGCTTGTGCCTTTTCCGTGGGCACCGAAACAGACAAGGGTTTTGTCGTCGAGGTTTCCACTCAGGATCTTGCTCACTATCCAGCTCCTTCTTTCGGGTTCGGTTTCTTTCGTCGTCATCTCTTCTCCATCTTGACCGATGAAGACCTTGTGGGTGTAACCATCTGGATCCAGCTCAGACATCAACCAGGCCTCAAACAAGTCTACTGACCTATTCAGGTTTAGGTGGTCGTCGGCTCCAAACATTTCGGGGTTGCCGTAGTGTCTGTTGCGGGACATGTTCTGGGCGCCTCTGCCTATGAAGACGTAGTCGTCCATCACGCCGTTGTCGTCTGATTGTTCCTTCAGGGTCATAGAGAGTTTGGAGTTGTTTATGTTTCGGGACTTCTCTGTCTTCATCTTGTCCTTCACAAGAACAAGAGCCTTGTCAAGCAGTTCAGAACTGAAAGAGACCTTGAACTTCTCTATCTCTTCTACCATTGTCTCTAAGTCTATTATCTCATCGTAACGGAAGATGATTCCATCTAAGTCTGAACCATCCTGATTGGATGAGACAACTTCGGACAACATGTCTGTCATCGCGTTTCCGGTCATCATCAGTCGTACTCCCAACTTCTCGGCTATTCTGATAGCTCTGTCATTCGTACTCTCAAACATCTCGATATCGTTTCCGTCTTTGTCTTTCGTCTTTCTGAATAGACTTCTCGAAACTGTTTGGAGTGACGGCAGCCCGAACTCGAAGAACTTTCCATTGGATTCTGATAGGATCGGAACCTCTATGTAGACATTGATCTTTTTCTTTCCGTCTTTTCTGTCCCCAATCTTCTTGAAGAGTTTTCCATTATCATTCGACATCACCCTCAGGAAACGGACAGAAGTCTTAGACAATTGTTCGTTCGTAACCACACTCGGAATCATCAGGTACGGAGAACCAGAATAAGTTTCCCAACTATCCATCTCAAGCACTCTTACCCCATCTACTTCTGACATCCAACCTTTGTCGTTCACGACACCCTCATTCAGACGAGGCACGACATCAGAGTTGTAGGCATTGTTGCCATGAATCTCATCAAGGATGTTGATGCCTCCGTTACCTTCCCGAAGGAAGTAGGTTGGGTCATTCAGTTCGATCTTCATCGCATCCGTGAAAGAAGTAAATGATTGACCCTCGAAGCCCAAGTTTTCCAAGAAGAATCGGGGAGGAATAACCTTGATGACGGAGTTGTTGCTGAAATCCATCTGGTTAGAAAGGATAGTATGCTTAATCAAAAGTACCCCAAATTGTTTCTTTACCTCAGATATTCCTCTCTCAACTTCTGTGCCTCCATTGTTGCCTTCGAGCATCGACTCAAGTTCATCCATGATTGTCTGGATGAAAATCCGATCACGAGGATCCTTGAATTGGAACAGACTCATGAAGGAGTTATCCTGGGTTTCACCAGGTTGGGTCATCGGCACCAGCTTGTGGACGATCGAGTCCTCATTGAACTCTCCAGACAACCTAAGGATGTCTATCAGCTCAACAAGACTTCCAATAGACTTGAAGCCGGCCTTCAGTTCCTCTTCATTTGGAGCAATATTCCTCAACATAACCTTGAGGTTATGGATACGGCTATTTCTCTTCTGACCAACATCGAAGCTGAATACTTGCTCATTGGATTTCGCTTTGGAGTTAAGTAGGGTTCGGAGGTTGACAACGGCATCCCAAAGTTCTGGGAACGTCGCCTTAAGTCTTTGCCCCGAATCGGTTCTCTTCACGGCATCCTTGTCTGCGATAGTCTTCGGTTCAACCATGTCGATCCTGATTACTCTTCCATTGGAATAGACATTGAAGAGTTTCATTCCAATAAGGAATATCTTCTCTCTCTGTATCTGGGCATCAATTCCCTTCTTTCCGGCTTTCAACATCTGGTCTTCGAGATTCTTCCTGTAGTAATTGAACATGATCTTTCTCTCCAATGTCGATGTGATGGAACTGATGTAGTCGACATCCCTATTGAAGGCATCTAGTCTCTGAAGCACACCCAGGAATGCGGGTGAATACTTCATGAAATGGGGAGCAATAATTCCCAAACTCTTGTTGAGAGCCTTCGTGAAGAACGTCTTCAATACGTCATACTTACTGTCTGGCCCATAGATTGCCTCAGCAACAGGAGTCCCGTCAATAGTCCTTATACAGTCTTTTGCTTGTGACACTTTTTCCATCTTGCTCTTGAATTTTAGTGTGTTCATCACTTCTGGACCACTGCTACGGGTATCGGCGTCAACTACTTGAGTTGCTTCCTGTACCCTGAATGCTATCCCGTTTATGTTCTTGAAAATGTTCAACATCTCCAACTGGAAAGCCATGTCGGTTTTCGTCATCGATCTCTGTCCATCCTTATCACCAACAACAGAAGCTGCATGGGCTTTCAGGGCACTAAACATCGACCTCTTATCGAGATGGTTTATTTCGGCCCTGTCTCCGAGAAGGAACTCATCGAATCCCACAACGGTCTCTCCTCTTATGGCTCCGATCTTCTGTAAGCCAGATATGAGAGAAGACTTGATGGAAGAACTCGAGTTACTCAGCCTCTGGGAAAGTTCCTCAACAGACATCGACTTAGATGGCCATCTGGAGAAATGTTCTGTTTCGGCATAGGTTATTTCTCCCATACCCACAACAGCCTTTCGGATCCATTTGGTGCGGGTGTTCGTGAACATCCTGTTGTCACTCACATTCTCTTCCGAAACCATTCCTTCAGAATCGATTTTTCCCTCAAAGATTTCCCTGATGGATGGTTGAGCCACGAAGAACGACACCGTCTCTAAGTCGATTCCCATCATCAGCATCGCCACAATCGTGTTGATACTCTTCTTGTTCCATCCCAACGGGATTGGCTGCTTGATGATATCGAAGAAGTTCGCAGGAAGTTTTGCCAACACCTGGGTAATGGTAAGACCCTTGTCCATACCTTCTGCAGAACCAAACAAGATTTCTCCGTTCAGGCCCTCATTCCAACCCAAGTGCTTGTGTTTCACGATGACACCAGTCTCTTCTCCCTTTCCGTTTAGAACAATCTCTACTGCCTTTCCGAATGTCTTGAGAAGGTTTTCCTTCTCAGAGATATCGTAGTAGACAGGAACTTCTTTGAAGGCTGTTGCCCTGATCTTCTGGAAGATATGGAGCGCGGCCAAGGACTTTGCTCCGATACCTTTCAGAGTCACACCATTCACGGCAGCCTCTCTGAACAGGAATTGACCCATAACTGAAGTCGGAACGATATCTTTCTCGTCTATCTTGTAGAGAGCCGAGATGATGTCCTTTATCCTAGTTATCTCCTTGAAAGAAGCCGGGTCAGTCATTTCCTTGTGGGAATCCTTGTGCTTCAGAATAGAGGAGAAGATATCCACGATCTTGTTCTGTTCAGCCATGAAGAACTTCCTTTCCAATAGGGAGAGTTCTTTCTTCTCCTTCTCTTCAAGAACGTCTTTCTCTAGCAGTTGGGCGTAACGGAAGTCTTCTTCTTCTGTCATTCGTAGTAACTTAACCTTGTCTTTCATGGACTCGGACATTTCTTCCTCAGTCATTTCTTCGTCCGAAAACAGCATCGTTCTCAGATCCATTCCATTGTCCTTCATCAGGTTGTAGTACATAAAAAAGTACTTGTCTCCGTCGAAATCGAGACCCGAAACTCCCTGTATCTCATGGGGTCCGACTACTACTCCCCTGTAGACATCTGGAAGGAATCCGACTATCTTGTAACGGATGGTGGAGTACTTTGCCTCAGTCGGGATCCTGGCACAAATTCCTGACAAAACCTCATCGCTGAGCTCGTCTATGCTGAACCTGTTCAGGATTCCTTGTGGACGAGCCACAAGGATTTCGACCTCAGTAACTTCCCCATTCTCCAATTTGGAGAACTGGAGTCTTCCTGGTGCCTTCTTCGAGCTCCATTCGATTCCCCCAACATTCTTGTCCCAAACGTAACCTTCTGGCTTCTTGAAGCCTAGGGCCGAAACGTTCACGGCAGAGCCTCCAGGAGTACTCTCTTTCTGAACCGAGTTCCACATGGATGCGAGCATCGATTCGAATTGGTAGGCGAGACCCGGCACGTCGAGGAACATCTTCTCAACAAGCTCAATAGAGTTTGACGGGATCCGTCCAGAGTTCCGGATCTGGTCTATTACTGTTTGGTACAGTTCTAGTCCTGACTGCTTCAGCTCGATCTCGGTAGAAATCTTCTCGGCAATGTTGAACATGGTTTTCTCATAGAGTTTCATCAGGTCCGAACCCTTCATCGTACTTCCTCCAACCTCATACTCGGCCTCCAAATTCATGTTGGAGAAGATGAGTTTCCTCAGCTGGGTTAGAGCCGAGGCATCATCGTCCTTGAAGTGGTCTGGAAAATCCTGTTGGGTTCCGAGTTTCTCTATTGGTAACTCCCTTACCATACTCTTGTCGAACTTGGTTTCGTCTACAGTCTCATCAGAGTTGAAAATATTCATCACTGAAGTCATTCCGACCTTGAAGGCTGATGGTGGTACCGCCATATCTACTTCGTTCTCTTCCATAAACTTCCTGAGCTTCTCTAGTTCCGGCAAGGAACTCGTGATGGCTTTCGAGAGTATGAAGAATCCGGCCTTGATCTGGTTAGCACTATCGAACACGACCTGATCTCCATCAGCTGTGTCGTATGATATTTGTTGTCTATCGAAATAGAAGAGCTTCAGGACAGGAAAGAATTCCTTCTGGAGACTCTTATTCTCACTATTGAATAGGGTTCCATTGTCTGCCGCATCCAGAGCTTTCTCTAGACTCTCAGTGAGTTGGTTACGGCTACGGAAGTAGTCCTTCGCAAACTTTACTGATACGAATACCTGACCATTGTTTACCTCTGCATTTCCCTCTACCTCAACATCATTCGTCTGGATAACTCTGAAGTTCGGTCTGTCCCACAAGTGACGTAGAGCAGGAGACACCATTTGTTTGGCTCTCTTGTTTGTCTCCAACATACTCTTGTAGAGATAGATGTCTCCATTGAGCTCCCTAAACTGGGTGCTGTAGGCGAGATGGGAATTGATGACGAAGCTGTAGATGAATTCTTCAGGAGTGATGTTTCTCTCCAAGAAGTTTCCATTGTCTCCATTGATGTTTGTCTTGACGACATTATCCAAGAAGGTTCTGTACAGTTTTCCGGCTTCGGTCTTCGTCTTCTGTTTCTTGAAGTCGGCGAGGAATATCTTCGACATACTTTCGACATCCTTCTTGATAAAGTCGGCAATCAACTTCTCTATCCTTTGGTATGACATCGACTGGGGCATCTGTCTCAATTCCTCCTCAGTAACATTACTATTACCGACCTCATTGTAGACATCGAAAAAGGCATCCTTCATGAAGATTCCCCTGCTATGGAGACTCTTGATGTCCGACACTGTTCTCCCATCAACTTTCAGGTGAAGGAACTTGAATGCATTTCCTACTGGAAATACATCCTCGAGAGTACTTACGTCGGCTCCAGTGTCATAGTTTTCATCCATGAAATTTCCGTTCACCTTTGATTGGTAGACAAACTTCTTATTCTTGATGATGACTCTTCTGTTCTTAGACTTGGATTCCATAATGAGAACCTCTCCGTCTGAAGCGATTAGGTAGTGAGCAAACTGGACAAGCTTTGTTGTATCAAGATTCTTGTTGAAGAAATGTTGACCCTTCTCATCCAGAGTGACTTCTGTGTTCCACTTTGAGGTGTCGAAAAAGATTCGGTTGTTGTCCCAAACTCTTTTCATCTCCTCTCGGATGCTGTTGAAGACGGCTCTGAACATCGGATTCGATTCGTGGTTGATGAACTCCGCCACATCTTTCGCATTATTCTCATCACTCCAGTCAACTGTGTAGCTGAAAGAGTCCTGAAAGTAGTGGCCTTCGATACCGATACGATTCTCATTCTTTCCGACATAAATCTCTGCTTCCGAATTAAATATCGATGTACTGTCTGAAGGGATCACGATAGGCACAACTGCCTTGCCGTTCTTGAACCCATTCATGAAGTTTATCATCGTCAAGTATCTCCAGTCCTTCTTAGATAGACCCAAGTATTTCGAACCTTTTCCGGTGCTGCTGTTCCTCATACCCCCAATAGAATGGACTTTTCCGAAACGTCTAGGCATGCCAGATTTCTCGTTCTTCAGGCTCTCTTCAGTTAGGTGGTTGTATTGGGAGATACCGAACTCTTTCTCTCCCGAGAAGTTTATCATCGTATTCTCGACACTCTCGATAGAGAAGATGGCAAGAAGCTTCGATACCCTTTTTAGGGAAGAGTTCTCATCCTGGACATTCAGTTGGTCGAGACTAATCTCATAGGCAGACTTCTGGGAATTTATGTCATTGATGAACGCCTCTAGAAGCTCTTGGGGTTGAAGGTTGCCTATTCTATTCTTATGAATGTTGTAGGCGGCAACCGTGATGATTCCGTTTGGACGGTAACCATACTCGGTATCCCACTCTCCATTGGAGAAGTTCGTCTTCTTTTCGTCCATGTTTACTTGGCTATAGAACACGTTTCCTCCCTCAATAGAGACTCCCAAGATCCTCCAAAGCCTTCCCAAAGTCAGGGCATACAACGCGCTGTCTTTCGAGAACTTCTTCAGGTTGTCCAACGTCTTGAAGATCTCTGACTCAGGATCATTCAGGCCATTACCGACAAGAGTCTTTTTCAACTCAGAGTTGTCCCTAATCTTCACGATCTGGGAAGCAATCATCTTCGAGATCCTCATCTGGATATGGTCGTTGGTTGAGGTCTTGTTTGCCTTGTAGGTAGAACTAATCATCTGGCCTTTGGTTTCTCTAAGAGACACACCAAACACTTCTTGTTTCTTCTTCCTGAATAGGTTGAACCAGTCGACCTTGAACTTCTGGTCGTTCTTCATCAGGTTGGATATCTCGAGGAAACTTGAGTTCACCATCTTGCCGAGGAATTCAAGCTTCTCTATCATCTCTTCTACTGTGAGTAGGTCAGATAGTTGGTTGCCGAGGTAGCTCTTGTATTTGCTCAGGATGAATGGGGTATCGATACCTCCAAAACCCTTCACGGGAATCACACTACCTTCTGTGAACGAGATCTTCTCGCTGATACGTGCAAGCTGTATCAGGATGTAGGGACTTGGCACATGGGGATCTACCTTCAGATGACTTCCGTCAGCAAAAGAGGTTCTCTCATGGGACACTATTTCTGTCACCTTGTCCGTATCAAGCTCGAGCATCGAGATATTGAACTCATCATAAATTACTTTTGTCGCGTGTTCAAAGAAGCCGCTGTTGTTTATGGCACCCACTACTCTCCTCAGTTGGTTGATAGAGGAACTAATAGCGTCCACATTCATCCACTTTCCATAGGAGAATCCTTCGGTTTCCATCTGGACAACAGACGAATTCCTCTTGATGAAGTCGACGTCTTCCTTGGTGAGCTCCTTGCGACCCTTGCGGCCGTCTATCTCTAACAGCTCAGTTAGGATTTCTATCCTCCTGTTTAGTTCAGACAGGACAGAATTCTTTGAAGCAGTCTGGATAAGTCCCGAAACAGTTCGACTCTTGTCTTTCGACATGAAACTGAGTAGTTCTGTTCGAACAGTCTCTTTGGCATCCTCTAAGACTGAGTCAAGTTTCTCTTCCATCGCATCAAGTTTCCTCGACACCGCCAGAATCTGGGAGTCCAACTTTGACAACATCTGTCTCAAGACAACTGTGTCAGATTCAGATAAGTTTTTTATCTCATCAACAAGACGCTCTCTTTCGGCAGTAAGTTTGGAGAACTCTAGACTCTTCTTGTCCAGAAGTTCAGACCTCTTTCCCAACCCGCTTTGGACATAGATTTTCTCCACAAGAGCCTTAATACGCTTGTCCTCAATGGCACTCGGGTTCTCGATTTTGGACACGATGTCCTCAATGAGTTCTGTCAGGGCATTCTTTGTCTGAACGCCGGCCTCATCCATAACCTCTGTGTTGGTCAGGATGGAATAGAGACTCTTTATGGCCTCGTGTTGTTCAGAGAAGGAGGAGAACTCTGAGAAAGACGAATGTCTTTCTATTCCCTCTATCATCTTCTGAACTCTTCGCTGTGAATTGCTTTTGAATCGACCTCTTTCCATTTGTTTGATTGTTAGGTTTGTTCAGGCACGCTTATTTCCAAGCATGCTTCTGATTGTTGTTATTAGGTTCTCGAAAAATGTCCACACCGATTCTGGTATGAACGAAGGTCGTCTGTAATACTTCACACTGACGTCCTCATACATGTCCGCTAATCTTTCTTCTAGCAAGATCTCTCTCGCCTCATCCAACTCCACTCCACTCATCTTCATCTGGGAAGACAGTTCGTCTTCACCGATCTTGAACATGGCTTTCGCCTCCTTCAGGATCTTTTCTCTTGTTTTCGCATCCAAACTCCAGAAGATTAGGTGAAACACTTCGTGTCTCAGAACCTTCTTGTTTGCACCCTGCGATAGGTGTATCATCCCGTTTGCCATGTAACCCCACAGCTTACGGCCTTTCTTCTTTATTATTCCTTCATGAAAACTAACAAGGTCCTCGTCTCCGAGAAGCCTATCTATCTCCTCAATAACTTCTTCATCACTCTCTATACTATTTCCAAGATGTCTCGAGTCTTCCTCGAAAGGTTTGGTTCTAAATATATCCTCTACGTCCCTAAGTAAACTTTCTTGATCATCTTTCGGATCCTTAACGGTCTTCCCGGCCTCAACTATTGGAGCTGTCTCTATCGAGTCTGGTTTCTTTGCCCTACTTACTCTCATCTTCTTCACGAGCAACTTCATCCTGCTCTCTGGGGAGTCCTCGAAATGGGTCAAGATCTTTCCTTTCGCATCCCGAACACTTCCGACGTCTGTGGTCAGACCAAAGGTCTCAACCAACATCTCTTTGTAGCTGCCGTATTCCTTACCGACTCTATCTACACTCAGATCCTTTCCGATCCTGTCCCCGTGTCTTGCCGACTTACCAAAACTGTTTCAGTTGATATTCCTCTTCATGTCTTTCCACATGCCGTGGTTCAGAAGTAGTTGTTCCAACTCGACTTCAGTCATCTCGACAGACTTCTTCTCGAAAAGACTTCCTTTTACTACAGTCCCATCAGTGATGACACCAACTGGAGTAGAAACGATCGAACTCATCTGGGAATCACTAAGTTTAGTTCCGTCTCCGAAGTCGGTTCTCATGTCGAAGTGATTGAAGACCGAAACCTCATAGATGGTTCCACTCGCATCCGAACGGGGCACTATCTCCATCGTCTTGAAAACTCCTGCACTTCCCTTTGGTTTCCGAGTGGTTGTACTGGAGTCTCTCCACGTAATGGATACACGCCCACCTTCTTTCGATGCCCTAATAGTTTGAGTCATAAGGTTCTCGTCATACATCCCATTACTCCACTCAGTAGACCCGAGTATTCCACTCTCGACAAGACTCGCAACCTCATCAAGTGTCGTGTTACAATACTTGATACCAGTGTCTTCACTCTTGTAGGCCTTATCCATCTTGATTGGCCTATAGTCGTGACCCGTAACAAACACCGTATCGAGCACTAGTTTCAGGGCCTCAGGGTTCTGTCTCCCAACCAGACTTCCGAGAAGGAAGTTTATGGTGTTGTCGACATCCCTATTGTCTGTGAGTGTTCCTGTCTGGAGAGGGATGTACATGAATCTCTTCTCACCAGATTGGTCATTGTACTGGATGCGGGTGTAGACTTTTCCCACTTCAAAAGAAGGAGCACCAGCCACATTGGTTCCGGACTCATCGACGCTCACGAACTGGTTGGAGGCCATAGACACGTGGAACAACTCTACCTTGTCGGCTTTCTTCCCGAACGCCGTTGTCAACTTCATCTGACCCCAACCTGACTCGTCCTTTCCTCTAGCCTTTATCACCCTGCCTCCAGTTGTACCGAAAACTTCCACCGAGCTACGGAAGCCCTTGTCGACCTTGATGTTTTCGAAGAAGTCGTGGCGGAAAGCAGACAACTTCTCTCTCTCCCTATACATCTGGAGCAACCTCAGACTCTCTCTCCTAAGAAGGATTTCGTCGGCCTTTATGGCTCTCGAGATTTCTGGAGTAGAGACCCCTATAGACTTGTTGGCCTTGATTCGGGCACGGGCGTCTTCCATCGAGGAAGTTATCCTCCTCATGTAGTCGTCCGTAACCTTTATCGTCGGAATTCCGTACTCCACAACCTCCTTAGTGTTCCCATCAATCACAACGGTTCTCTTTGAGGCAATTGGGAGGTTCTCGGCAGAGAAGTCATAGTGTTCCTTTCCGACAGCACTCTCATCGAAGACGAGGTCTATCTTGAAACTCTTGGCTGATACTGATGATGACGCCTCAAACATCTGTCTCTTGGCCGAGTCATCAGCAACCTCATAACCGAACTCGGTTCTGTTTAGTCCCGACATCGGCTCTATGGGAAGAAGGATATCACTCAGCTTCTGTTCATTCTGGGGAATGGACTTGATGATGGACTCGGCCACGGCATCGAAGGTTCTGAGCTTCTGCTCCCCATTCTCGATGTGGGCGATTCCCTCTATAAAGTAGTCCTCAGCCTTCTGGTTTCTGTCCATAAGGAGACGAGCAATGTTCTCGTACTCAGTCTTCAGAGACGCCTTATTCCTCATGAAAGTCTCACCAGTAATACCGAGTTCCATAAGCAAACTCTTGATAGAGATCGTTATCGGAACCCCAGTAGACTTGGCACTTCTACGAGTCTGGTCAGTAAATTCTCTCTCCCCAATCCTCCTGATAGCTGCGGAGATCAACTCCATTGCCTCTTCGGCACAAATTCCTATCATCTGTTTTCTATTAAAATTGTTCTATATTGTTTCCCATGTCTTTACTTCTATCATTAGTGTATGGCTTACTAGCAATTCCTGATGTTCGAGAACAGGCCGTTGCCGGCGTCTTCATTGTTGTTCTGGAGCATCTCTATCAGGTCTGATGGGTACAGGAAGGAACTCTTCTTCAGACTCTTGTTTATCATCGTTACCAACTCTTCCTCTGTTGTCTTGCTGCCTATTTCCATCTTTACTTTCTTCCCGGTTACTCCCATAATCGAGAAGAAGAATCTTCCTCCTTCATCGTGAATGAGCTTCCTCAAGTAGAGTTCTTTCACGACTTTCCCCACAAGCTCATTCTCGAACGGAACAACCTCATTCACGTCTAGGTTCTCTGAGGGTTCAGATGCCTCGTTAGATTTCCTCTGGTTCAGGTCGTTCTTGTAACGTGCTGTGTACAACCCCAGTTTCAACATTGCTGCCTCATCCAGGATCTTGTTTCCGAACCTCATCAGGAGCTCCAAGTCGTTCTGGACTCTCTCACTCAGGAGGTTCAGGTCTCCGTACTCATCCAAGCTGGTTTTGTTCTTAGCTGTCTTGGCAAGGAAGTCCTCAAACCTCTTATTAAACCAGGTCAAAGCATCCGAGAAGATCCTTCTCTCTCCTTCAGTCAGACTATTGACGATACCAAGGTTCCCGACTACAGTCTCTCTCACAGCAATGGACATCTTACGAGACACGTTCTTCGGATCAAACTCACCAGTCTCCTCTGGCTCTCTTGTGTTTTGGTTCCCACTCTGACTATCGTTACCGAGAGAGTTGTAGTAATCCTCCTGCTCCTGTCTCTGTTGTTCTTCCGAACTTCCAGATGTCGCATCAGGATCTACTCCAAACCCTTCGTTCACTCCACTACTTCCCTCAACGTCATCAGTCTGAGACTGGTTCTGGACAGGTGCCGGCTGTTGCTGATTCAGGTCATTCAGGTTCTGTTCCTGAGTGAGACCCACTCCGCTATTACTGCCACTATTCCTATTGGCATCAACGGCTGCCGTCCTCTCCTTACCTGACTTGATCTCTTCGATGGCCTCATCTATTGTCGTGATTACGTCGTCCCTATCTAGGGAATGGTTCCAGTTCTTCTCGAAGTAGGCCTTTGTCCTCTTTCCGAGTTTGAACGGATTCCCAAGCAGAAGCTCTGCCGCCTTCGATACGCTGTTGCCGACTTTAGCCAACTTTGATTTCTCTCTGTTCAGACTCAACAACTTCTTCTCCTCCGGATCCTTCGTCTGTCTCCAAGCCTTGTCGAAACTCACTTCTTCCTCGTTTATCTCCTTGCTATCCTGGAGCTCCTTCAGTCTATCCTTCTTCATCTGTTCGAGAGTAGACAGTTTCTTCTCCGTGTCTTCCTTCGAGTCCAGTATGGCCTTGACATTGGCTTTGTCTTCCTTCTTTCTGTCCAGCCTGAATTTGTTCCAGTTCTTTCTCTTTTCCCGAAGGATCTCTCTCGGATTCGAGTGGAGACTCATCAGTCTCTGGTGGTTGCTGGCATACTCAGAGGTAGACTCATTCAGCTTTCCGATAGAAGAGAGATAGTCCTGGAACTTTTGGGCATCATGGATACTCTTTATCTGGTTCGGATCCTTCAGCATCGCCTTCAGGTTCGGGTCAACCGTTTTGTCTTTCTCAAGACGACCCCAGGCTTCCGTCCTCTCCTTCTCTTTTCTCTTGATGGATTCCCTGTTCAGCCTGATATTGTTTCTGATACTCAGCTTCTCCTCACGGGAAATCTTCCTCAAACCTTTCTTGTCTAACATAAGGAGAGTTCTCATCGTCTCATTCTGAATCATTTCCGTCTCTATCTGGGCGTTCTTCTTGATGTAGTCTTTCGAGTTCTGGTCAAGCTGTTTTCCGCTGTTATCCACAATGGTCTTCATGTACTCGGCCTCAGCCTTGTTCATGTTGGATTCATTCTCTCTCACCTGCTTCAGGATCTTGTCCATCTTGTAGGCTCCCTGAAGACGCTCCTTGAAGACAACGGCTTTCTCGAGTTCCGACAACTTCCTGGTGGAAGCATCTGTCTCTATCTGGTTCCAGACAGCTCGGGCATTCTTTAGCCTCGAAATCTCTTCCCCGAACTCTTTCTTCCCAATAGTGACTTTCTTTCCGTCTACTTGGGTCTCGACCTCTTTCTCCTTCTCGAGCATCCCTATTCGGGCATCAACTCTCCCATTCTGGATGGCATCATAGTAGGAAGAGATGCGGGCGTCATCTTGACCTGTTTCCGTCATGTGTTTAGCGAGACCCTGGAGATTCTTTTTCTCCCTGATCTCATTCTTTAAGCCCTTTATTTCACTGTAGAGACCCGGGACGTTCATTGGGTTGAAGACACCCATAATCATACCGGCCCTCACTGAGTTCCCGAACTCATTTGAAACAAGTCCGTTTGTGTCTCCTATTCCTGTCATCGCCTTTGCTACTGTTCCGTAGTCATTGAAGAGATTCTTCGCGTTCTTTATAGTGAACTCGTTCAGTCCGACTCCGTCCTTTCCATACTTCTCATCTCTCTCTCCCGGAACATTCGGCACATATCATCCGTTCTTGTTCTTCTTCCAGAGTGTTCCCTCCAGTTGGTTGTTGGCTCTCTGTCCCGCAACGTCCTGAACACCTTCTTCAACTCCTTCCATGATGGAACCGATCATCTGTTTCATGAGGAAACTCGATATCTTTCCGGCATTCGTGTTTCCGAGCGTCCAGGGCATCATCCCCATTCCACTCTGAGCATAGTCACCCCACTGGAGAGCCATGTTCTCGGCACGAAGGTCGTTCATTCCTTTTGAGGCCTCTAGTCTTATGTAGTCATCTATCTCGGGTGGAATCTCTGCCTCTGGAGACAGACCGTTCCTGGCTCTGTAACCGTCCTGAAACTGTTCCACTCTCTCCTTGTAGGCTCCACCAACTTCGGCATTCGTCTCCCTCTCTCTGGCATACCTGTCAGCCGCGAAACGGACTCCTCCAGACAAGGCAATTCCGAGTGGGCCAAAAAAGACCCCTGTAGCATTGGCTGCCGCAATCAGTCCTGTTGCGGCTATTTGGGAACCAAGCTGGTTCATGGAGCCTCCGAGGTCTGACATCAGTTCGTTCCTTAGGTAGGTGACAGGATTTGAATTCTTTTCAGATAAGGCATACTTCGTTCTCAGCTGTTCAGACAGCTTGATCGGACTCGAGTCGATGTCTTCTTGGTTACTCTTGATGTCTTCATATATGTCTCCAAGTTCCTCCTGGATTTCTTGTGTACGATCAGAGAGCTTCTTCATCTCTCCATCGATGTAGCCACGTTGAGCCTCATCGACATTGATGTTCATCGAGTTCGACTTCTGCATGAGTTCCCTGATGCTTGCCAGCTCTCTTTCGAGAGGTTGGGCCTCACCCCAGAGTTCATTGATGTCGGTCTCATCGATCTTGTTCATGAGCGTAGTCCACTGACCACCACCCTCTTCGGGGTTATCGAAGTTCAGCTTCGGAACAACAAGATCCATCTTGCTGAATCCTTCTGCACCATGCTCATTGTTCCTGTTGGAGACTGAACCGATCTTCGGAACAACGAGGTCCATCTTACTGAACCCCTCTGCTCCACCTGGACCGAATGGGACGAAACTCCTATCGTAGTCCGTCTTGTATCTGTTGTCTAAAACCTCATCTTCCATTCTACTTCGTATTAAGGAGTTGGTTCATTTCGGCTATAGCCTGTTCATATGCAGAGAATCCACTGAAGCCTTCTCCTCCATAGACATTGCTCGTGTTGTAAACCTTCTTAGCAATCTGCTCAGCCTTAGTAGCAATATTCTTATCCTTGCTGCCTAGTGCATACGCAAGCATCTGGTTGAAGTCGCTCTTTAGTTGGTCTCCCCTCTGGGCGTCTTGGTCGTACTTGTACTGGTATTTCGCACTCTTAGCCATATTTTCATTACCCCTGTTATGTTCGAATGCAAGAGCTCCCTGTGTAGACGGCTGCCATTTTGTTGCGAATGGGAACGAGTAGATGTTGTCTCCTTCACCCTCGTCTCCTTCTTTTGTGTTTGCGCCAAGACTCTTAATCATAACTCCGGCTTTCTTTAGCTTACCTAAGTCGTCTTTGGTATAACCCATTGCCATCAATTGGGCTCCAGAAATCTCTGCCGTAGTGTTGATGATCTTGTATTTCTTTCCGTCCTCTCCCTCTACTTCATACATATTGTTAGAGTTTCCACTTGAGGAGATATTTAGAGGAATATTTCCGCTATTCAGTCTCTTGTAGAAATCTAGCTTCACATCAACATCATCAATATCCTTAGTAGGATTATCTATCATGTCATTAAACTCTTTTGTTCCATACTCAGGAAGAGAGGTTCCATTCATTACGGCTTGGGCTCTCAACTGATTCCATTTTGGAAGTATGTTCTGGTATGATCCATGCTTCTGGTTGTTCACGTGGAATGTCTTGAAGCCTGTTAGGGCTTCTGCCTTCCATGAATCGACTCCTGTCATCATCGAGGCTATTGGCATACCATTAGCCGACTGAACACTAGCGTAACCATCCTTAGTTCCCTTTCCATGTATCTGGATAAGGGCATCATTGTTCATGGCCCCATATGTTGGCAAGCTGTAGTTCAGGTAGTTGTGGGCAGGTGCATCCTTGTCGGCTTGTCCTGCAGCATAGACGTCTTTATATAGAGAGTTCTCCTTGATGTCTTTTGCTGCTTCACTTCTGGACATCACTGATGTTGACTGGATGAATCCGTTCAGCTTCTTTGCTGTTGATGCCGCCAAGTATTCTTCGGGACTCAGGTTCTTCTTTCCTTTTCCATCGTCATATGAGATGGTTCCGTTTTGATTGAGTACTGCTCCTTCACTATTGGTTCCTTTTCCGTTCCTCTGGAGTTCCATCAGTTCGTTCTCAGCCATATATCTGTACTTCTGGAGAACCTCTGGATTCGAATCCATCCAGGCCTTCACGGAACTCTCTATTCCATTCTCTCCATCAAAAGCTCTCTTCTTTCCACTAGCCGTAACCAAGTATGGAGAAACAGACACGCTTTTCCCATCTGAAGATACTCCGAACTGAAGTTTTTCTCCCTCATGTGTAGCTGTTGCATAGGCTCCATCCATGTTTATAGTAGCCTCATACAGAGCTTTCTGTTCGGCATCATTCGTGTTCTTGTAGATTGTGGTCAGTTTCGGATCTATTCTTCCGTCACTGTTCGCATACTCTTCCCAGTTGCGGTAGATTCCCTGTCTCTGCCAGTCCCCAACAATGTCTTTGCTCTTTACGTCCTCTATCTGTTGTTGGTACAACTTGTAGGCATTATCCATTCTTCCGATTTCCCCAGTCTTGTCAGTAAGGGCTTTCCACTTATCTGATAGGTCTCTTGTGCGGGACTCGGCTTTGTTGTAGTCCTTGTCTCTGGCTAAGTCATCGGCTATCGCTCTTGCCTCCAGAGAGAAGGCCTTCTTGTGTTCTTCCAACCTCCCGAAGTCCTTTACGTCCAGAAAGTTTCCCTCTGTCTGTTCGACCTGTTTCAGGGCGTTGTAGGGGTCAAGAAGTTTCGAAGCCTCATCTATACCGGCTTTGGATTGGTCAAAATACTTTTGTTGGGCTGCACCCGCAGCCTTTATTTCCTCGAAAGGAATTGGGACGTAGGTACTCATGACATCTTGGGTCGCAGGAGTACCGTATCTATTTACTGGCATAATTCATCTATATTCAAATTGGAAATATTCCCGTTATTGAATAGGATGACTATGGAGAAATAAAAAAACTCTATCTGATTCTTTCAGTCTAAGACGACTGAACAAATCTACATTGAGCGGGAAACGGGACTCGGACCCGCAACTTCAACCTTGGAAGGGTTGCACTCTACCATTGAGCTATTCTCGCTTTTCTCTCTAATTTCGAAGGGGGATCAGTATTTTCTTCCACTATGTTTCATGCTACGCCAAGGCTGATTAGACCCGAGCCATATGAATACTTACTTACCCCGGCACTGTTCGTGACACAGTCGGCCGCTTTCGCCTATCTTGCTGTCCCTCCTGGATTCGAACCAGGCGCCTACTGCTTAACAGGCAGTTGCTCTAACCAAATGAGCTAAGGGACATCGTTATTCTTCTTTCTGTTCATTCTCTCCACTGCTGCACCAAGCTTCTTGGACAACTCCAACATTGCTTCTTCGTTCAATGGTATTGATTCGTTCAGTGAGAAATCACTTTCTTCAGAACCGTCTTCATTCTTGTTCTTGTAAGAAGAAAGTCTTTTTATTAGAAAAATACTATGACTCTCGGTAAAATGTCTTTCTACCGTTATTTTCGACAAGTAACCTTCATTTTTTAGGTACTCAACCTCACAGAAGATTTCTTTGTTTACTTTCGGCTTGATTTTATTCTTATCCATTCTTCTTGATTTTTTCTGATTAAACTTCTCTTGATGTTGTGGCACGCTGGGAAGGTTTCGAACCCCCGACCAACAGTTTTGGTACGCCAACTGAACTACCAACGTCTTTGTGCTCCCGACGGGATTCGAACCCGCGACCTCTGGACAAGCCAGTCATCTACCGTCTACCATCGTAGTCTGATGTACGTGAGCGTTGCACCCCCAAGCGGACTCGAACCGCTGACCACCTCCGTGACAGGGAGGCATTCTAACCAACTGAACTATGAGGGTGTGTTTCTATCCGAATAGGAGCATCAATCCTGTTGCTACTATCATTATCAGAATGAAGCAACCTATTGCGACATCCTTTTCCCCGTCTTTTGATACTCTCATTCCTTTTCTATTCTTTTTTGTCTCTTTGTACTAATACAGCTTATCGTGCTCGTTCACTACCAGGACTATCCCTATTCCAAGGACTCCTGTGATAATCGCTCCTGTTGAGATGTTCATGAATCTCGAGAACCTTTCTAGCCCCCACTGAAACATGTTCAGTTCTTTCTCTATGGATACGTTTGCGATGTACATGGATCCGACTATCGATATCATCAGTACGATGATTATCCCGATGATTCTCCACAATTTCTTGCTCATACTCTTTGTTTTTGATTGTTTTGTTTGGATTCTTTTTGATTGTTTCGTGCCGTTTCGAGGATTCGAACCTCGGAACCAATTGGACCCGATTTACAGTCGGGCTGCTTTGACCGCTTGCATAAAACGGCATCTTTTGTTTTTGTCTTACTTGTTTTTTTTGAAATAAGTAGTCGGATAATAAATAAAACGTGTTCTAAAAGTTTTGAGGCTTTAGGCTTTAGTTTTTAAAAATGAATGTTGAGAGTTGATTTTTGACTTTCTCTATCTCATCTAATCATTTGTCCTCTCGGACTTTATACTTGTTTTTTTACGTGGTAAGGGTCCACGTTTGTCTTATCTTACTAAACCGACTACTATCTCTGACCTTTCTAGCAATCAGTGATTGCATTGAATAGATCAAGTTCATCTTGAAGGCTGTTTATTTCCTTCTGAAGGTTTGCCTTCATCTCATCTCTCATCTGCTCCGTGATCTGGGCCACGTATACAGTTGGAGTTGTTGCCTGATATCCTTCCTTTACTGACCCTTCTTTCGTGTTCAGGTTACCCAGAACAACTATGAGGGATTTCAGTTCGGACATCCTGAATATTCTGTCCACTACCGGATTGTTTGATCTCGAAATCCTGGTCTTAATCTCGACTATGGCGTCCACAAGAGCCTTCTCTTCCGCCTGGAGCCTCTCTGATTTCCCGGCGATCTTACTCGCTTGTTCTATCTCGAGACTGTTGTACTTCCTGATTTTCTCCTGTACGTTCTTCAACTCCTTAGTGAGTCTACTCTTCTCCTTTAGGGCCTGAGCCACTTTCATTGCTTTCATTGTGTTTGATTTTTGATTGTTTTACTTGATTCTTATTGTTTTCGTCATGGAAATTCTCTCTCCAATATCTTTCTGTTGTTATTCCCCAGTCTTCGTCTGTCGTACTCTCGTCTCTCCAGAGTTCCCTAAGTTTCTCCAAGCCGATATCCATCATCATATCGAACCGTTCTTTCGATATCACCTGGACATTACAGTGTTTTATGGAGCAGTGACTACCGCCTTTGTAGCCTTCAACATCCTTGTGCTCCATATGGAAGACTGTTACGTCTCCACCGTTCACTGACTGGACTATTCCGGGCAACATGTGACACGTCTCTACGTAATCTCCTTTTTCCATGACTGTTTGGTTTTTGATTGATTGGTTGATTGAATTATTTTTTCGACTACTTTGTTGTCGCGAGAGCAGGATTCGAACCTGCGACCATAGGCTTATGAGGCCCGTGAGCTACCACTGCTCTACCTCGCAATCTTTCTTTGTTTCTTTTGTCTCTTTTGTTTCTTTCTTACTTTCTTTCTAACTTCTGAGCACCCCTCCGGGATCGAACCGGAAGTCTCCTGCTTACAAGGCAGGCGCATTACCTTCAATGCTTGGGGTGCCTACTTCCTTCATTTCTCTCACCTCGAATGTCTTCCTCAGTATCTCTACTTCACTCGAGAGCTTTATGTAACAAGTGAGACACCGTGAGTATCTCTCCTTGATATCAATAATATCCTCTTGGAGATTCCGTATCGTCCTCAGGTTCTTCTTGTATTTCATCTTCAATCTCTTCTCTTTCATTTCAACTGATTTTTTTCTTGTTTTCTTTCATTCAGTTCTGTTTAGAACTATCACACTCCTTTTCTGAAGACCTCCAACTGCCTTTGTCGTTTTCTCAAGATTGAGTTCGCTCTCACGTACTCACCAGATGTCGACTTGAACCAGACGTACTTCAAAATAGATGTGGGCTCAACACCCTCGTCAACTTCTCTCCTTACTGAAGACTTAGAGTAGGCGCCCTGACCTATACTACAGATGAAGTCCGTGATCGCAATCAGTTCCCAACCAGACAAATCTGGATGAATCTCTTTTGCTCTCAACATCTTCGTCTCGAAATCCTTCCTCAGGATTTTCTTGATGTCTCTATCAGACAAAGGATAGGTGAGAGATTCGGCCTCAGTCTCATCATTGAACTTGTGTCCGACTCCGACTGTTAGGTATCCGGCGGGACACCTGTAGGGGTAACGTCTCTTCTCTGAGTTCTGGTACACGGAATCTATGTAGGTGTCCAGTCTCGATTCGAATAGGGACTCCCTATCTAGCTCTGTCATCAAGTGCCTCTTGTGGGAACTCAATGTTGTCACCAACATCATTAAGGCTGCTGTCGCTATGAGTCTTCTTATCACTCTTTTTATTAGAGTCTTTATCATCATGTTTTTTTTCATGCCGTCAATCCCTCTCTATTTCATTCAGGATTTCCTCCTCGATGTTCTGGTCGTCTTCATAACTCCAGTCACTCTTCGGGGTGGCGGTTACCAGCCTGTACATCATCCAACCAAATGCAGCAACTATGAGTATGCCGAAGAAGATTGCGTCCGCATCCAGACTGTCTATCATCATCACTGTTTTCATTTCGTCTTATTGTTGGTTTGAATTCCGTTTATTGTAGTCCCAAGGGGATTCGAACCCCTGTATCCAGCGTGAAAAGCTGGCGAACTAGGCCTCTATTCGATGGGACCAGGTTTCTTTGTTTTTTGTGGTACCGACTGGAGTTGAACCAGTGACACCCAGATTTTCAGTCTGGTGCTCTACCAACTGAGCTACGGTACCGTCTCTCTTGGTTACCCAAGAGCCTTTATTTTTTCCCTGATATCCAGACAGGTCTTGATGCACTCGTCTTTCGACGTCGGCATATAGAGGAAGATGTTTCTTTCTCTCTCTGTCTGGGATATCATACATTTGAACAACTTTCATTTCAGTATGAAGGCATCAGTCTTGTGACCCTTGCATTCGATGATGAATATAGATCTTTCTGTCTCGATGGAGAAATCAGGTGTGTATGTGATGCCTCTTGTGGCTCGACTGTCTTCTTTGAACACAATCTTGTCTCCAGACTTCATTCTCTCATAGGAGGAACCCGCAAACACGAACTTCTCCATCAGAACATACTTCAACTTCTCGTACTCATAGGGAATGGAGAAATTCTTCAGACTCTCTGACATGTGTTTCTCCAAACCAGACCTGAACTTTCCAGATCTCTTCGCGTTCCGAATCTTCTTGTTGTCTCTGTCGCTTCTGTCTTCCCTATCCATAGAAACCTCCTCCATACAAACTCGTGGCGTCCTCAAGGTCCTCTTCTCTGTGTACCCAAATATCTGGTCCATATAGAGAGGTCTTTACCGCCTCTTCTTTCAACATGAATTTCTTGTCGTTTCCGTTCTGGACATAGATACGTCCACCGAAGTTTATCTCGAGTTCGATCGAACCAGTCATGGCACGAGAGAAACATTGGTTGCAGGTCACTTCCATTGAGTGGGCCTTAATGGTGTGTTCACAACAGAGACACGACTGACACTGAATAGACTCTATTATGATGTCGTCCTCAGTATAGTACCTGTTTCCATCAAATATACCCACATAGTATTTCTTCAGGAATATGTCTGGTCTCGATTCTTTCTCTGTGTCTGCCTCATCAGATGTGTCAGGCACAGCAGCCTGGGTCTCACAACAGGTCTCACAGACATAGATGTCTCCCGGCTTAGAGTAGACCATCTTATGGCCACAACATATTAGGGCCTGGACGCTTGTTTTTCCCTCGAGACTTTTTTGAACAATTTCGAGGTTTTTTTTATTGTCAACAGAAATCTTCTCACAATCCTTACAGATCTTGGTCTCGACGTCGATGAAATCCCTGTCTCCACATATACAACACTGTCCCCAACGGCTCTTGGCATAACCTCTGTAGAAATTGTCCGAAGTGTAGACGTTTGAATAACCATAGGTTTTTGGTGGCTGCTTTAAGTGCTCAAATCTTCTTCCCCCATTCTTCCTGATCATCTCATGCACCAAATACTCCGACCTCGAAACATCTTTGCCGACAACGTACTCCGTGCTCATGTGTGGATTGTAGTAGCCTGAACTGATGTTCATCGTACACACTCTTATCCCATTCGTCTTCAGTTGTATTACGTCCGAGATAGAGGTTGACAAGAAGCTCATTCCGAGTTCCTTTCCGATTTTAATCACCTCTTCTCTCCATTCGAGAGAGTTCGTGTCCTCCGAGAACATTCCGGTACTCAGATCTGATCAGCCTCTTCTGTCCAATTGGCACACCCAGTTCACGTCCTCGAACCACTTCATATCTGCGGCCTTAGAACCGATACATCCGATCTCTTCATTCCTGAAGAAGGAAACCTTGACTGATTCTATTCCTTCCTGGAAGAGAGCGTTGAGACAAGTGTAGACACCAACCTTGTCATCCCCACCTATTCCTGATGTACAGAGCTCCCCAGTCTCATCGTTCTTCTTCATCCCGATAAAACTCCCTTCTCATTCCACAACGAAGAAATTCTTCACCACATTGTGGACAGTGTCTGTGTGACAGACTATTGAGGGAAATGAAACGTGTCCGGCTTCTGATAAGAATCCTGTACCCTTTGTTACGTAGATGTTTCCATAGGCATCAGTATGGTTCTCTATTGGATAACCTCTCTCTTTTGCTTCCTCTATCTTTCTTTCGATGAATTCCATCATCAGCTTGTCATCATTCGACTTGCTCTGTACACAGAGAGTATCGAAAAGGAGTTCTTGGTCATACATTACTGGACCTCAGTCGTCTGTGATTGAAACCTCTTCTATTGTTACTCCATCTATCTCCTCTTCCACCTTTGGTGCATCTGGTACCACCTGTGCTTGTACTAGTACTTTCACCGATTCCTCTTCTATCATGATTTCTTTTTTTTCTTTAGGTTTTACTTTGAACCCAGTGGTAGTCGAACTCATCTGTCGGTTCTAGTCTGAAGGAAAACTCTCCTCCATCATTGTCTACAACAGTTATGGCTTCGGCTTCTAACCAAATCAGCTTCACCTTCACCGTCTTCAACATTAGTTGGGTCTTGAATAGGTCTTTTGTGTCCGTCAAAACTATCACCAAATCCTCTGGCTCTATGTAGATTCTGTTCATGGCATCAATTAGAGGAGTCTCCCATTCTGTGCAGAGATTGAAAGGAGCAAAATATCTCATCTTTACTCCCCCAAACTCGAAACCCCTTCTCTTTACTTTCTCCATGTCGAGAGGTTTTGTTGCGATCAAACTCATGTGTCTCCAGACTATTGTCTTTAAAATTTCTTTACCAACAACTCTTGATACAGAACTCCTATGTAGTCTGTTGATGATAATTGTTCCTTTCTGGACGAATTCGAAGTTCCTTCCTCCGTAGTCGTAACACATTGTGTGGGTACTGAAAAGACTTCTGACACTAACCATACAGTCCTCCAGATGATCCTTATGGATCTGTTTAGATAAGTCAACTCTATCCTTGTCATAGACATAGATGATTCTGATGGAACTCGACTCTGTTTTTGTCGTGAATGTTTCCTCATTGTACCCACTAAGATATATACATTTACTTAGACACTCTCTCTTTGATACTCTCATCTTTTCTCCAGCAGAAAGCAACCACACAAGGACATCCTTAGTTATTGATGTTGAGAAGTAACCACTAGTGTTTCCTCCAGTTATGGCTACGATACAACCTGATTTAATATCGTCCGAACTCTTTGTGGATATTATCCACTCACGTTTATTGTTCATGTAGAGAGTCCTCATCGTATCTAGATAGGGTAATCTTTGTCCTACCTTTGTAAGCTTCTTCTCGAAAGACTCCCCAAATATTTTTGGGTAGTCATTGTTCTTTGCGCAGATCGATAAGAATCCTTTCTCTGAAAGAAACCGGATGAACATTGCTCTGTGTATAGAAGATATCGTATAGATTCTGTCTATTATTTTCAGGTTTTCATCCCACAATAGACATCGTCCACAGATTTCTTTCTTCTTGTTTTTCATCACGATAAGTTTCACCCCATTGTCTGGATAGAAACTGACGAGACTGTTGGCTAGTCCGGCACTTCTCATGCACGAACCCTCTATTCTTGAGACAGGATCTCTCCTATCATTGTTGATCTTTTCTGATGAGTAGTTCAGGTTCACGTATGAAGTAATCACTTCTGGTCCCGATACTATCTCGATGTCAAAATCCTTTATTCCTTCGATGGTACCCGTGAAAAGGTCATGAAACCTCTCACCCAAGCCTATCAGAGACAGGGCTTCTGACGGAGACTTCATTCTGTCTCCGATACCTTTCTTATTATCCGAAACCGTCTTTAGACAGTATCTGGATAGAAATTTCTTTTTTTTGTTGGCTACGACAGACTCAGTAACTTCTGGTTCTTGTCTTACGGCCTTAATCATTGCAATCTTCCTCTTCAAGGATGATATGCTTTTCTTTCTCAATATCCTGAAAACGCCTTCGTGCATTCAGATGTACTTCACGTCTTCTCTCCTATCACATTCTGGCGGGCTTGTCATCATGAATTTGGAGAACTCCCTATTGGATTTCTCTAAAAACCTGAAGCTGTTACCAAACAGATTCTTTGTGACTGAAGATGATTCTATGATAGAAACAATTTCATTTCCGATAAATATTTCTCTCTTCATTTCTCTTATTGTTTTTGAATAAAAAAGTAGAGCAATATCGTTTCCGACATCACCCTACTTGTTTCTACTTGTAAACTACTAATCTTTCGACTTTCCTCTACTTACTTTTCGCTTACTAGTTTTCTCTTACTAGAAAGGCATTTCATCTGTGTCGTCCTTAGACCCAGACGAAGTGTTCTTCTGTGCAGGAGCTCCCTTCTCGGTTCTCTCCATCTTCTTCAACTCGTCTTTGTTGATCTCTATCTTAGAGTCCTTCAAGGCTGCGGGCTCGATGAAAGGAATAAACCTACCAAGCTCGAGGTATCCGTTGTTGTCATATGTCAGTTTCAACCTAAGTTCGATATTGGTTTTTGTTTCCAATGCCTTCTTGTAGTTGGCTGCGAATGTCGCAAAGCTGTCTCCTCCATTGATCGGTTTCTGACCAATAAGTGCCTGACTGATACAGACGAGTCTCCTCATCAGCTGGTCAAACATGTTCTTCTGGGTCTTTTCGTCGAATCTTCCGCCGCCGTCAGTTACCTCCCAGAATCTTTCCTTTATCTCGATATCACTATCACCCTGTTTGAAGAAGATGTCTATTGCGGCAGAAGACTTGTCGGTCTTCGCTACAACCTCGATACGGGAAAGGAAGAATCCTGTGTGGATTCCGGCCTCTAATCTTTTTTGGGGCTTGATTGTCTCAGTCCCTGTTATGCCATAATTCATAGTCGTTGTGGTATGTCTCTGGTTTCCTTACTATTCTCTATCTTGAACCAACTAGATTACTAGCCGTTCTCGAATTCTCTTATCTTATTGATCACTAAATTGATATCATTATCGATCTTGAATTCTTCAAATAGACCATAGTAGGTCTTTGCTGTACTGTTGTTCGGTCTGGTCTCAAACAAATACTTGTTGTCTCCATCCTGACCCTCAACCACCGCAAATAGAACAATCGGAATCTTTGTCTCTAACTGGATCTTGCCGAGCTTCGATCCATTAGTCAATATCCTTCTCGTTCTTACACCATCTTCATCCAAATAACTCTGCTCATGGAATGTGACTACAACAAACAAGTCGTCACGAAGGTCGTTGATATAGTTGATTAGATCATATACCGATACGGCAAGATCCACTCATTTATCGTACCCCTTCTGTTTAATCCTCGACATCTCATCGTCGATCATCACGCCGTTAAGGGTGTCAATCACGACTGTTTTGATGTGAGCGAACTTTTCGTTTTTATCAACCACCTTCAGGACATTAGTTATCTCACTAACGTCCGAAGTGTTGATGTAGTTCTTATTCTCTTTGCTGTAGTTTTTCTTTCAGTTCTTTATCGGAAGACTCTTCCCGTCACAGTTGATGACGAGAGTTTCTTTCGGGTCCAGATTTCGGAAAGAGAAGCTCTTACCCGAGCCACTCTTCCCAACTACTGCTATTAGAGTTGCCATAAACTAACCTCTCGAAATCACGGCAGAAACAAGTTCTGCGAATTCTTCGTAGGTTAAGTTTATTGACTGTCCTGCCTTTGTGATTGTTATCTCTTCTGCGTCTAGCAAAAGATCTACGTCCCTGTTTGTGTTCTTTTTCTCTGCTTCGATCCTTTCGTTCTCAAGTCTTACGTACTCACAGTACTCAAGAAGTCTAGCCTTGATAGTCGGGAAGTTTGAGCTTCCGGCTTCTGTTACTAACTCCAATACTGGTACATACTTGTCGCTTTCTTCTCCAAGGATTCTATCCTTAGACTTCACCCACTCTACGTCGGCATAGTCAACGGTTCCGAATGTTAGGAAACATCCCATTGTTGGAATGAAAACTCCTCTCTCATCGAACACACCGTTCTTCACGGTCTTCCCATTAGGCTTAGTCATACCACTGTATGCTACCGCCAACGGGCCACCTGATCTCTTATCCAAGCCCTTTAGGGTCTTGATAAGTTCGTTCAGATAATATCCTTCTCCAATTCTGCCTGTTAGAGCGACAGAGAAACTCTTGCTGAAATTCTTCATATCCTTTTTTATTTTTTGGAATGAATATTTTTATATAGATTCATCAAGCCTGTTGTGCTTGAGATTCTCCCTTAATTGAATGATTTTGATTTCTCCATCCCGGTTCTTCAGTATGTGGTTATACACGAAGCCCCGGGTTGGTCATTTTTGTGGACCATATTCCCTGTACTGCAACTTCTCCGGCCTATGAAGCACGAAGACGTAGTCACTAGCAAAGAAGATGTCGTCCGCCGATCTTAGGTCAGAGTCTATCGGAAACTGGTTCTCTGGTAGTCTTCTCTCTGGCGTCAGAATGTTTCGGTTCATCTGGGATATCTGGATGAAGGTCTTGTCGAAACTCTTATCCTTCTTCATGAATATCATCATGCGTTGGAGATCCGAAATCATTCGTCTCTCTCCTTCTTCGCCCGATGACATCTTCAGAAGAAGTATGTGGTCAATAATGATAAGGATTTTTCTCTTCCCTTCTCGTGCCTTCAACTCCTTGAACTCCATTATCGTCTTGAACAAGTCCTGGACGTTTACGGGTGTTTCGACATAGGTTATGTCTAGGTTATTTATCCTATCCACAGACTTTATGGCCATCTCTTCTATCTCATCAGAAATAGTTAGGCCTACTGAGTACAACTCGGACACGCTCTTTCCGGTGTAGAAAGAAATCTTTCTCCCAACGGATCTCATCGCAACCATCTCGAGTGAGAAACTCAGTACACAAATATCTGGATCATCATTGATCTCTAAAACCTCTGTCTCGAGTTGATTTACTCACGCAGATTTTCCACATCCCGATCTTCCCGAAACCGTTCAGATCACGTTCCACTCCACTCCGCCCATACACAGCTCATTTAGCTTAGGCCACGGAGTCTTGAGAGACCTCGAGATCCCGAGTTTCCTCTCCCTGATGAAAGTCAGAGCCTCAGCCGAAGCCTCAGAAATACTCTTGAACTTTCTAGGCAAGATTATTCCCATACGTCTCCTCCTTTCCCTTGTCCTCTTCGGACATATTGAAGTTTTCCCACGTCTTGCCCTTTATGTAGGCTTTCAGGTGTTGCCACATCGGCACGAATTCCCCAATACTATCGGCATACTTTCTTTTCTGGATGTCTATCGTCAAACCCTCAATAGCCTTTCGGTGCATGAATGGGTCAGACATCAACATCTTGTTGTAGATTTCGGCTTCCTCCGTATTCATCTCGGGAAGTCTTTTTCTTAGGTATCTACTACCCTGTGTGTGAGGATACAACTCACAGAACTCCTTGAAAGGGTCAGAACTCTTTTCCCCAAGTATTCCGTTCAGTTTTACTCTGATGGAGGAAAACTTGTTCTTGTCTCCAGAGAATTCGATGAAACCGTTCTTCTCAAGAAACTCCAGTCCGTCCCTGAATTGGTCCATTCAGAGTTTCGCGAACTTCTTCAATTCAGAGACATTCCCAAGAAGTCCAAAAACTGCAGCCGCATTCGGCGGCATGTATCGTAGTAGCTCCGTGTTCATCTCTCTCCCCTCTTCCTATATGGAAACTCCAAGACGGAATTCCCCATTCGAATAACTCAGAATCTTTACACTCTCTATGTCTATCACCAAAGCATATTGGCTCTCCAACTTGAAATTGTCTGGGACATTGATTATGACGTTTATGGTTCCATTTGACTTGACTCTGTCTATTTCATTCACAATCAGTCTCTCTGGAATCAGATTACGTAGAACATTTAGCTCATCAATGACTACTCTCGACTCATTAAGCTTATCATAGTCTGGATAGTTTCCAACCATAGACTTGTAGATTTCCTGCACCCCTTGGGAACAGACATTGTCCGCAGAGTTTTTCGATATGAGTTGTTGGGTGTAGAATTCATAGAACGGATCCGAGACACAAATGACCACGTCACACATTAAGGCAATCTTTTGGAGTATCTGGAACTGCTTCCACGCATCTCCCTTGACTATAAGTATCTTACTCATCTAGTCCTCCTTCCACTCTACTTCTTTCTCATTTTCCTTGTCCTGAAGCTTCTCGATCCTGTCGATTTCCTCCTGGATTTCATTTATCTGGCCTCGAAGCCTCTTGTCTCCCCTTACGAACGATCCGTTCTTGACGAGATCTATAAGGAGTTTCTTGTTGTGGATCATCCTCTTCAACTCTGGTGAGTTGTTGTCGGACTGGATCTCCCTAAGTAAATAGATTTTATCTATCAGATCGAGACAGGCTTTCAATTCACCTGTTCCATTCAATCATTTAGACTGAGCCTTTTTCAGACTGTTGTACAGCCTAGGAAGCTCAACTTCCTGTATGTCCTTCATGGACATCTTTCGTGTAATCATAATTTTCTCCTTCTCTTCTTAATTTTGTCTAAATTAACCAGTCAAAACAGAATAAATAAAAAAGAAAGGAAAAGAAATGGAAGATTTCCGCTGTTTAGAGTCATGTTTCTTCGTCCAATTGTGGTTTATCACATCAATCCTCGTCTTCATCTAATAGGGTTTCAAGCTCAATCCAGTCTGTAAACAGACAGATACTATTGCTTTTCTACAACTTCGAATCCGATCCAGACCAACTTCTCGTGACAGTTCAAACCAGAGTAGCCTTTCCATTTCCATCTAAGGCTGGAACGCATACGCATACTACCTGATCGCCCTACTGAATCCACCTGTCCTCCACGTATGAGATAAAAAGTCACTTGGCCGAAGCCCATACTTTCCAGACGTTTCCAAACACAACCTTCCCTACCTATCACTGTCAAAACAGTGTACGCACTCTTAGCCTATCTAGTTTTACCTAGGACAACTAAGAAAGACCATTCGATTCAAACAACCTGATCTCCACTCCTTTTCCTTTCCCAATTCTATCCTTGCTGACTCTTCTCGTCGGCATTCTTTCTCTTCCTCGAACCCTGAACACTCTTCAACTGGGCATTGAACTTATCGTTCAATCCTCTCGAATTGATCGTCTTCACCCCATCTACTCATATCCAAAACGGTTCCCTTGCGAAAACCCCTACCGGATTCGATCTCCTTTCGGCCAATCTCTTTGCCGAATTTCGACCCATCTTTCCCTTTGCCATCTCTTTTCCTTTCTTTCTATTGATTGTTATTGACACCTTCCGTCTCTTCGACGGACTCCTTTACTTCCTTCATTTCATTCACTTCATCCCCTTCAACTGGAACAGTATCCGTCTCCGTCTCCGTCTTCCTCTCATCATAGGGAGTCTCATTGATCATCCACCTATTCTTGTTGACAGATTTCTCCTCAACAATGAACGACAGATGCCGCCTCTCATCCACTACCTCCTCGAATGAAGAGTATTGGTTCTCGATGATGAATACTACTTGGGTAAGAGCATTCTCATTGATGAACTTGACGAAGTTGATTACAAGAAGAGGGAACAACTGCTCAACCTCGAAAGACTGACTTCCTGTCGTCATATCGATGACAACAGTGCTCTCATTGATCTTCCTCTTCTTGACTACACTACCATCACAGATGATGACGGAACGGAGCATGAGGAATTCGACAGAGGTTATCTCCATGATCGTCTTCATCACACTACCCTTCTCTCACGATATGATGGAGGAGTACTCCTTCTGGAATTCCCCAAGCTTCTTCTTATCCCCAATAAGTCCCCCATAGAGGAATATGTTCCAGTAGGGATCCAAAATCTTTTTCTTCATACTCTTTTTCTCCATTAGTCTCTTTCTGTCTCCATCAAAATTGAGTGAAGCCTAGCACGGGCGCCAGGATTCGAACCCGGGGGCAGACTTTTGGAGAGTCCACCAGTGGTTTTGAAGACCACCGCCTTATGACCACTCGGCCACACCCGTCTTACCGTCGTAACGATGCACGACAACTGCCTTTGGCTGCTGTTGCTGCTTTTGATAACTAGGCTTTCTCGTTCCAGAGCTTCCAGACCATGTTGGTTTTCGGTAGCCAGTTCGGTGTCTGATCCTTTCCCTGAACGGTTCCGGATCCTCTCATCTTTGCTGCTAAGCTTCCACAACTTCCTTTTGGTGGACAGCCTTTGTAGGCTTTCCTCTCGGAACAAACTGTGCATGTTACTCCGGTATAGACTCCACCCTTCCCTTTCGAGACGTTGTGAACCCTATTGCCCTTTCCATACCACTCATCCTGTTGCTTGTGGTTGCAGTCACACTTCATTATCTGAGTAAGACTCTCTCCATTCTTTCCTTTTCCCATCGCTTTTCCTCCGTTTCTTTCGTTTGATTTCTTTTTGATTGTTTTTTGGCGAAACTAAAAACAGTAAACTATTTCTTTGTTTCGTACACTGTTGTCGGTCTTGTTGCGGCTGAGGCTATCTCGACAATCTTCCTGTTCTGCTCCTCGATGATTGCATGAAGTTTCGACTTCTCTGCTATCAGGGACGCAGTCTCTCTCTTCATGGACTCGTTCTCCTTTGTCAGGATCGTGTTCTGGAGAGTACAGTCAGAGACAATTTTGTCTAGATCAGTCTTGTGTGCCGCATTCATCCTGCTTGTGATACTCACTTCTAATGCCTTCTTTTCGGCTTCGAAGTCTTTCTCTGAATTTGTCTTGAACTTCTTTAGCTCCACATATTCCTGCACAGGAATCAGGGAGTGTTGTGTGTCACCGGCAATCTTTGATGCCACAGTCAGACTCATGTCTCTCACTGCCAACTTGTGGTCGTGAGTAACCTGTTCTTTCTCCCTGGCAATCTTTTGCTTTAGCTCATCCAGATCAGTAAGTATCTCTACTTCCTTCTCTGATTTCATCAGATGCAACTTGTCTACTTCCAACTCAATAGCCTGTATCCTCTCTTTCGAGATGACGGCGGCCTCTTGGACGTTGTAGGCAAAGTTGTACTTTATTTCTTCCACGTGGGCTTTCGCCTTCTCCACCATTCCATCAACTTCACTAAGCTGATTCAGGATGGATTCGATTTTTGTCACTATGGACAATTGGAGTTTTCCTACTCCGATTTCTTTTGATTCAACTCCGTCTCCAGCTGGAGAAGTTGTTGCTGTCTTTTTGGGTCTTGGCATTCTTTTTCTTCCCGTATGATTCGTATGATATCCAGAATCTTCGAAACACATTTGTCGGCGTTCGTCATCAGTCTAGATATCCTATTCTCTGCCTTGATTCTCCTGTTGATTATCCCTATTAAATAGGGCTCAAGATCCTGCTTCGTGTACGAAGTGATGCTTGGGGCATCATGTTTATCCAACGCCGACGTGATCACCATCTCCTGGGTCTTGTTCGAGAGCTTTCCGCTTCCGAACGAACAGATCCTGATGAATCGGGAATCATCCTTGTCTTGGGCAAACTTGTTGAGGAAAGAATCTTTCTCCTTCTCGCTCATGTGGGAACATATCCAGGACATCCTGAGAAGAAACAGCTGTTTCCAGTTGAATTCTTCCGTGTTAAGGATTAGGGGAAATTCCCCAAATCTGAATGTTCCGTCCACAACCTCGACGTCATCAACAACCTTCTTCACACACATTTCTGTCATGAACAACCATAAAGCTGTTTGCTTCAGGAGTCGAAGAATGTTCTTCATCTCTCCGAATTCTAACAGTGTCGGAATTCCGTCACATACTTCATCTTTCGTCGGAATGTATTCGAACTCTGGTATTTCATTGGTCTCAGAAGAATCCATCACGTATGATATCGCCATTCCCCACAACCAATTCCTGTGTGTAGCCTCTTGGCTCACTTCTTCTTTGTCTTCCTTCATCTCTCTCTCCTAATCTTTTGATTTCACTACTCTTCAATGATTTCGAATCCGGTTCCTTCCATCAGCAACTGATTCCAGGAGTACCAAACTCCGTCTATCTTCACTGATAAGACATCCCTCTTCTGGATCTTTACTGGAAACCCTTTCCTCAACAATCTTGTTTTATTCCAAACACTTTTTAGTACCGGCAGTTTCCGTACACCGTTTGAGTGATAACACCTAAAATTCATTATCTGCTCCTTTCCATTTTTGGGCAAGCTTCATAACGAAAAATTTCGGACCCACCTCATCTAGGTATTTTATTCTTCCGTCCTGTCCAGTAATGAATAGGAAAGAAACCATTCTACTTAAGTCTTCTTTGTCTATCACTCTCTCAAACATCTTTTTGGAGTATTCTTCCAATCCATAAGACTTCCTATTATCAAGATGTGACGATAAAGCTATCTTCCATGAATTTGGAAGCCTCGGGTTGTGTTTCTTTCCACCAATATCAATGAACACCTCCTTAACAAATATCGAACCTTCTAGATGTTGGTTATCCGAAAGAATCCAGAAGATGTCTTCACATCCATAGTACTCCGGCATCGATTGGGACTTCTTCACAATGAACTGGGTCGACACCATCGGCCTAATCACACCCATCATCTGATAGTAATCCTTGTTGATTATCGTGGATTGGTATAGAGCTCCCTCTTCTAATCCCATCAAGAACTTGAAGGCATTAAAGCAAAAGTCTTTCATTATCATTACTCATGTCTATTTCACCTCCATTTTTTGTGTTCAGGATCTCGAATAGTTTACTCGAGAAAAAATTTGTCTGATCAAGCTCTAGACTTCCTTGCTTAGTCAAGATTATCTCCTCCAAATCGAAGAAGGCAACTTGCCTGAACTTCGACTCCTGTCGTAACCTAACGAAGAAAACATTCGAATTAAGCGTTACCACCTCCATCACATGTCCAATTCTATCCAGATACAATTCCATCCTCTTGATGCCGTGAACAAGATGGTTCTTCGCATCACCAACAAATACTGAACCTCCTGCGATGGAAAACTCTATCGGAACAAACGCATCCAAGAACTCAGGATCAAAGACAGTGTCAGAAAATCCTTCTCGTATCATACTCTCTCCTCCCTATGTTTTTGTTTTTACTCAATTATTTCTTACTTTTTGAGTCTCTCGACTCCTAGTACCCGGTGTAGCACGACTTATTGGTAGTATCACCAACGACCGATCACTCAGTCAACCATTTCCCCTCCTCTCCAGATAACCTCAGAATAAATTCCTCAGCTTAAGCGGTCTCCTTATTACACTCAGAGACCAGGGCGTCCTAACGTCTTAGACGAACCGGGCAAGATATTTCCTACTCTCCAGCAGGCTGACCACCAACTTGATCATCAACATCCTCTTCAGATGCCTCAGGCAAGTTGTGTCTCAAAATTATTTCGTATCCGATTTCTCCCAACTCCGTGAAGATTCCCGTAGGTCTCTCACTGTAGACGTTCTCGAATACGATTCGAACATCGGCATCAAACTCATTCGCAAGGTTGTGCATAGCATCAACCGCGAGTCCGACTACTCGACTTACTTTTGTTTTTGTCTGAGCCTTGTGGTATTTCACCTCATCTTTCAGGTGACTCACTTTCAACTCCAACAGTTGGTTCTCCAACTCCAATGCCTTGATTGGGTTAGTCTTTCTCAACCACGATTTGAACTCCATTTCTTCTTGGTCCTTACTTCCAAGGGCAGCAACAGCAGCCTCTAGCTGACCAATTCGTTTCTTGAAGCCGGCAGCCATCTTTTCGGCATGGATCTTTTTGGACTCAAGCTTCAGCTTGTTTTCGGCATCCATGATTACGATCTCGTTTTCAAGACAGATGATGATATCTTTGTCTGCGTCAATGTTTGCCTCCTGAATCTTTTTCTTGATCGCCCATAGGCGTTTGGATTCGGCACGATCCACAACGTCATCCACTAGGAAGACTATTTGATTTTTCTTTTCCATGATGATTTTTATTGTTTGTTTTTGTTTACTTTTTTTTCTTTGATTTCCTCGTAAGCAACAACAGCCTTTGTCATCCAACTGAATCCACTGAATCCATTGTGACAAAGGCCGCCGTCCCTCTCTATTTCTTTCATTCTCCCTACGACAATTCTGCTTTCCTTGCAAGGAGTTTAGCCTTGCGTTCTTCAGGTGTCTGAAGGTTTTCGAGCTCAGCATCAACTGCTTCTAGCTCTGCCTTGTCTAGGGATGATTGGATCTCGTACTGTCTGTGCATGTACAACAGCGTCAAGAAGTTCAGGGCTTCCTCTTTCGAGAAACATCCGAACATCGGTGCACTGGTTCTCATCCATCCACCCTCTTTCATATTGGACACAAACTCTCCAATGCTTTGGATCTCGCTTATCTGCATCTCGCAGATGTCTGAGATATTGCATTTGGTTTTGTAGGCAAGATTCGTCGTGAATACGACTCTCTTCAAACTTGCCTTGCCTATGAAGGCATACAACTGGTCTTCCTCTTCCTTTGTTAGTGTGCGAGGTTTCGTTATCGTTACTGACATCATTAGGATTAGGGCTCCTAATAGCCCATTGAGCTTTCTCATACTGTTCTTTTTATTGTATTTGGACTGGTTTTTTTCCTCTCATCCTCTCATCTATCGTGCATAGGGAATCAACTTAGTGAAGTCTTTGTACTTCATTACGTTGTCCATATCGAATAGACTGGAATCTTTCGAGCTTCGGAAGTGAACTATGTAGTCCTCTCCGTGTTTTCGTCTCTCTACTTTTGACACAACATAGGTGTCGTCTCTGCCGTACCAGGTCCCGGGAGTAATGAACTCCTTCTTCTGGACATATTCCCAACACCAATCGTTCAGGATTCCTATCCTCATGTCTTCGGGTCTGTTCGTGGTGAGCCACCTCATCAACAAGTCTTCAATGAGATTGTCTGGTAACCCTACGTGAACTTCTTTGAATTTCTTGTCCCGAGTGAGGAACGCATATGAGGCTTCGGCATCCGTCCTGTACCGATTTGTGCTTGAGAAAAATCTTTCTTTCTGGCACCACTGTCTGTAGTCATCCTGAAGTAGGGACTTACAACAGTAGAGCCAGATGTCTACGTATTTCGCATCTGACCAACTCCACATCACACCTTCTTCAAGGCGGGAGTTGATCCATCTTGAATCGAAGAACGGCTTGTGGCTACCAAAATGGTTCATGGTGATTCCCAACGCCTGTCTGTCGAAACTGTAGTTGTAGGCACAGATGAAGTCGGGCTTCTTTTCCATCAGAAACTCATTACATCTCTGCCTAACTTCCCTGAATGGGAGAACTCTGTAGGTTCCATTCATTATGTATTGTTCATAGAGCCTCTTGTTGCGGACTCCATGACTTCTGTCTATTCCTGGCACCAACTCCTTCACCAAGAAGGACACGTGGTCTCCGTCTGAACACAACAGACTGATGTCATAACACAGGGCGTCGGCATCCAAGCCAATCGTCTCCGTGTCCAGAACTATTCAGGTCTTTGTATTGATACCTTCAACTATTTCCATCCTACTCGTCTCCTCCATTCTTTCTGAGGTATTCCTCGTAGGCCTTTGCTCCGTCACCATCTTCCTGGCTCTCCTTGAGAGGAGTTCGGGAGATTGGGACGTCTCTTTCAGTTACCTTGTCCTCATTCCAGTACCGAGTGGTCTTGGTTGAGTCTGGGTCTTCGAGATCCCACACAACTCTGTTGAAGGGTTCTCCTGTGTAGATTGGGCTTGATTTCATACTAGAACGAATCATAGATGAATTCATCCTTCTTCAAGTCCCGAAGTCTGTTGGAGTTCTCGATCTTCTGATTTCTCCTGTCTGCTTCCTCTACCTTTTTCTGGTAGTCTTGGTTAGACTGCTCGATGTTCTTATCTAGAGCCGTCTTTCTGTTACCGAGGTTCAGATCCTTCTCTGAGCCGATAACAACGTCTTTAAGTATCTTCCAAAATCCCATTGCAGTTTTTTTAGATGTGTTAGTAATTGAGTTTGATACCTAAAAACCGATAAAACGGTCTTTGAGGTTGTAGTTCCGGTTCTCTGTTTCTTCTCTCCATCGAGGTTTAGGGTTCTTAACCCTGTCACTAGCCTCTTTGTCCTTAAACTTCTTGTCCTTCTTCAGGATGACGTCATCCGACTCCTGTCCCAAATAGAACTTGTCGTTCTTGTTCGTGGCATAGAATGCCGCCTTCGCCGCCTGGATCTGTCTAATCTCGGCGTCAGTGTAATCCCTGTACTTCATGTTGTTTGTTTTGATTGTATGAATTTTGATTGTTTACTTCTGGTGATACTCCTTGGTTGAAACCAACCAAAGATAGTGGGGACGGGGAGACTCGAACTCCCACATCAAAGATACTTGCTCCTAAGGCAAGCGCGGCTACCGTTACGCCACATCCCCTTCTTTCTTTCCCTTTACGTAACTTAATTTCTTTGTGGGTACTGATGCCCTTGATGCCCGAAGGCTGTTGTCCATGTCCCTGGTTGTAGGAGATGGATTTGAACCATCGATCATCGCTTATTCAAGGCGATCGCTTTAAACACTAAGCTACCCAACATTTTTGCTGTTGTAACATGGAATGGTTGTGTACAACCAATGTCTTTCGCCCGAAGGCTGTTGTTGTCTATGCAATTTTCGCGTATGCCAATTTCGCCACATAGTTGCCTACGCCTGGATTCGAACCAAGATGTCTTTCGACGATAGATTTCAAGTCTATTTTTTTTCTTTTGGAGCATAGAAACTCTTCTTACTTACCACCAAAACTGATCTGGTGGATTTTTTGTCATGCTTTCTCTTTTAAAAATAAAGTGCTCTTGCGAGCGTAGTTTTTGTAGCATGAACTTTTTCCCATTTTACGGAGTGTAGTGGGCGAGGGAATTGGACCCCCAACTCAGCATGGTTTGCTTTTGTTTTCGTTTGGATCATCGAACTCGATGAATTTTCGCGTGTTACCGTTACACCAACCCACTGTCTGCCAACTCTTCCTAATGGAGATTATTGGACTTAATACGTCCCACCAACAACTAGTGCCGATGGGAACCAACCTAACAAACAAGTCTTAATGTGTTGTTTTCGCCTATGCAAATCCTCATCCCTTTGTGGTGGCCTTTCGGCCTGAGTTTTTGTAGCATAGATTTGGTGGGGGTGGGCCGAGTCGAACGAGCCTTTTTTTGTGTTTCAAACAAAACGTAAACGTCTATTGTTTTTGTAGCATGATCTCCATGCGATTCCTGTCACCCCCAAATTTCTCCCGACCCACAACTGCCCAGACTTCTTTGTAGTCTTGGGCTGCTGTCGGTCTCGTGTGTTTCCTTTGTTTCTTTTGTCTCCTAGCTAAACTAGACAGACTTCTCTCCCTTTACTACTTCGAGTATCGGTTTGAAATATTTCTCCTCAAGTAGGATGTCCCACTTGGATACCTCATTTACGGGTGTCATGTCGGTGAAACGGGAGAAGATGTTCGTGATCGTGCTGATACTCGTACCAGTAATCAACATCATCTCTCCCAACATGTCATATTGGCTGTTGTCGGCTCCTGTGCAGGTGTTCCAGAGTATGACCGATGGTCTTACCCCCGAGAACTTCTCTGCCGCATCTAGGGCCTCCTTGATGCTGTCAGCCGCAGTATTACTGCTATTGATGTCTCCATCACTCACAACAAGCCAGATGTTTCTTCCATAGAATTCCTCTGCAACACTCTTCTCCAATCCCTTGAACAGGGTGTTCACGGTATGAAAAAGGGTTCCGTCTCGTACGATGCCTGGTTTCATGCTGGATACGTTCCTATAGGTCTCGAGGAAAGTGTCTCCACCTATCTTCGAGATCGGCTTCTGAATCTTGCTCTCATCGTAATCATAACGACTACCTGTGGACAGCTTCGAGAACCGACCCATCACTGAGGCGTCTCCCGCAAAGTCTACCCAGAAATCCCGATTCCCTCCCTCTGGTGTCAGATGGATGATCAAGGCCGTAATGAACGTCGCAAACTGTTGGGCAGTTGTCGTTATGCCCTTGTTGGCCTGTCTTCGAGTTCCCATCGAACTAGAACAGTCTCGGATAACCAACACTCTCTGTCTAAGCTTACCCATGTCTCTCATGAGTTGCTCAAACATCAGGTTCGACTCCTTCTCATTCAGACTACCAGAGGCCAACTTGAACATGATAGTCAAGATGTCTTCGGCTCCAACATTGATCTTTGCCTGTTTTTGGGCGTCCTTCAGCTCATCAGTAGTAACAGTTTCCCCTCGAGCAACTTTCTTCTCGAGCTCAACAAGTTTCTTTCTGGCTTGATCTTTGCCTTCCATCCACATCTGGTACCATTGGTACAACTGTTCATACTTACGAGTCGTAGTAGAACCAACCATTTGGTGCTCCAAACAGTTCTTCAAGAAGAATCTCTCTCCTGATGATAGCTGTGTCAACCACTGTATGAATCCCATGCGGTCAAGGCTGAATCCCTCGATGAAACGGACTAAGCGGGCCTTCTCGAAAGCAGTTATCTCTTTTGTGGAAAATAGTGTCCTCACCTTGTTCTTGTTGAAACTTTTTCGGAGTTGTTCATAGCCGACTGGTAAAGTCTGTCTAACCTTGCGTCCGTCACTAAGAACCGTGTCTTTCTCCATGATGAAGAGATTCAGCTTCTTACTCAACTCAAGCGAGTACTCCAGGCGGAACTTGTTCACGGCTATCGTCTCGGGTTTCATCTTGCCATATGTCTTCTTGCCTTTCAAACGGTGTACCTGAGTGGTTCCTGTCTTAATCTTTGGCAACATATATTTGGCAAAGCTTTGTTTGTCCTTGAAACTCATCTGTTTCCAGATTAGTCCCGTCATGAACAAGGCAACCTCCTCAGCTATTACTGAAGGATGAGCACCTGGTCTGAATAGGATTGTTGCGGGCTTGTTTCGGTCACCCTTGTTCCAGAGCGGCATAACGGTTTCCCAACAAGTGTACTCGGCCATAACTCCTGATGAGACGAAACGGAGCGCCATGCCGGCATCAGTCTCTCTGAGCCAACGCATGAAATATCTGCCAAGGTTTCTCTTGGACTCACCATACTTCTCCTTGATGCCTGATGCTAACAGAGCCTTGTGCTGTCTGTTGACGGCTATCATCATGAAAATTGAGATGAAGAACATCGATAGAGTGTCCACATCCGACTTGAGTTGTCCATACACCTCATTCAGAATCCTCTTGACGTTGTTGTAGACGTCAGAGTTTCCTTCAGTTGAGCCGAGCTCAGTGGACATTCGTCCCAGACGTGAAGCCGCCTGATTCCTTTTGTTCGTAATTGGATTCATTTGATTCCTCCTTAGTGGTTGTTATTGAGCCCCAACTCTTTTGTCTCCGATGCGTGGGGCAAATTTCAGAACTTCAGCAATTTTGTGTCCGAACTCCTCGGATACCCTGTCGCTGTAAACAGTGTCACTCCCTCTGTGCTTTATCTGGAACGTGGTGCCCATGAAGTCATGGTCAAACACATTCCATTCATAGTCGTTTAGCTGGGGCTCATCACCCTTTGCTATCGAGATGATGGCATTAGCCCAAACATTGGTCAGATGCTTCATGAAGATGTCATTAAGAGTCATGGGCTATTGAAATCAATGTTTTTATAGCCTCAGTAAGGTTTTCAAGATCAAAGTCTGCTCCGATATTGTTTGATCCTACTGAGTTTATTATCCTACACATTGTGTTGAACACTGGCTCTCTCGAACACAGTGCATCGTAACAGTCTTTGTCAACATCACTGTTGATGAAGAGTTTTGGATTCGATACCTTGCAGACCTCCAATATGTCATCTCTGACTTCATTGAAGTCTACCTCTGCCTCTATCTCTTCCTCATTATCACCATCTATAAAAGAAAGCTTTTTCTGTATAGAACACTCTTTCTTAACGCTGTCTATGATGAGATCATAGTGGTCTCGAATAATCGTTATCCTTGACGCATACATACTTACCTCCTGTTTTTTGGTTGATTTTTGGTTGATTTCCCGTTATAAAATATCCCACTTACTCTCCTACAAGTAGAAGATTGGGTGAGATATCTTATTGTTTTTCGATATTCAACTCAACAGTCCTGTCCAACACACTCTGCAATACAGTGCATGCAGTTGAACGTATCAGACAGAAACTGTTTCGTCTTAATCACGTCTTAATCCTTGTAGAAGTCTGCTTAAACCTCCTCCAAGTTTTCCTCGTCGACGATTATGAATAGAATCAGCTCCAGTTCGTCTAATGACGAAATCTGGGTGTCTCCAACTTGTGCCGCAGCACGAACTCCGCCACGAGGGCGGGCCGCAAGGGCGTAACCATTACCGTCCCAAAACTTGTTCTTACCGTCGGCGGTAAGTTCTTGGTCGGGCACAACTACTCCGTTCTCACGGAGAATCTTTGAGGTTACTGGGTGGCTGCTGTAATTCTTGGTGATAACAAGAGCCGCAGCCTGGACTCCTGTGATTTCTTTGAAGAATACGGCACCACGTGTTCCGGTGCCGGCCTTCATTACGGTGCTCACTAGCACCACTTGATTATTGTTCATTTCTTGAGTTTTGTCTGGTTGAACTTCTGTTGACCCACAGAAGCCTTTGGCATCAAGCTACTTCCAACCAAGCTGATGAGGCTTGGTGGCGTGTTTCATCTACTCCATACTATTCATCTCATCGATGAATGTTCTTGACACAGCGTCCGTGTCAAGGGCGATTATGTGTCTAACCTCCTCGATGACTCTCTCGAGAGAGTCGTTTATTTCGGCTGACACTTTCCTTAACTCGGCCATCGATGTTGACTGCCAATTGTATGGCAGTCCAATAAATTCCTGGACCTCAGCCTCGTCCAGTGTTCTTTTCCCAAGAATAGACAGAAGCCTATCTTCGAGAACTCGAACGTTTCTTTCACTCTCCTCGATACCTGAATCCTTCAGGAGCCCAATTATCGAGAAACAATTGAAGTACCTCCAATTGGAGGTCTTCAATACGATGTATACAGAGAGATTCCCTCCGTCTACCAATTTAATTCTGTTCATAGTCTTATTTTTTTTCAACATTGCTTACTCTTCCGTTTTTCGGCCTCCACGCATCAAGTCCTTCACCCACAGCTGATGAGACTGTGGGCGGTGTTCTAACAGTGGCAACCGATGTAGTAGCCAACACTCACTAACCCTCCAAGAGAGTCGTAAGTGCACTCACTACCAGTGGCACTCCAACAGGCATCACACCAGCCTGTTTCCATCACACCAGCCTGTTTCCATAGTGTCTTTCACCAAGGGAAGTACAGCATCATAGTGCATCACTATGCAGCCTCCCTTGTTTTCGATGTGTATGCTGGAAACACTGAGGTTTCCATTCTTGATAAAGTCCGACATCTTGCCGGCTTTATCCATTTCGAAATAAGCTACTGCTCTTGTTGTTTTCATTTCTTATTATTTTTTGAATTGAACAAATGACGTAGCTATCAAGCAATGGTTTCCACCACCATCCAGCAACCTTTCGGCTGATGGACTCACGTCCCGCACACTTCGGTTTCTTTTGGGATTAATTACCGCTGTTAAGCTACCAATTCTGTTTCCCTAAGATTCCGATACGACTCCACTTGGGAGAAGGCACATCCTCGTCTTCCTTTCCTGTACAAGAGAAGGAGGAGATTCTGTGCTGCCTATACCGATGCAAAATTCTGTGCTGCCTATACCGATGCAAACCCAATCTATTTGGATAGTTGGGGAGCCTTTGAGATGATGGGGTAGACTGTCTCCAGTCGGTCCATATCGGTATTGTTTGTTTCTTTATGTCTTTGGCAGATTTTTTCTTCCATTCGTTCTCCTTGACGCCTGAAGCGTTCTCCTTGACGCCTGATGTTGTTGGCGGTTCCGGAAAAAATGGAGTGCCGCTAGGCAGACGTCGGCAAGCGAGTCCGTCTAACGACAAGGTCAGCTGACGGCGACAAACGGGTCACCGCTAGGTCAGCCTGACAACTGCCGCCCCGCCCTTTGGGGCGAATAGCAGTTGACCGCTTAAAGTCAGCCTGATGTGTGCCCACCCGCCCTTTGGGTGGAATAGCACACACCTTCCTGAAAGCTGACGTGCCGTCCCACTCGTCCTTTGAGGGGGAATATCGGCACACCGCTTTCTTTGAGAATGACTCACCCACGTAGCGGATGAGTCAGAGATAAGTCCTTGCAGGAATTTCACCTGCCCCCGAAGACTTTTCATAGGGGTGGCGTCGGCTATACCAAACGGAAGTTGTTGGCGTCAAGCCACTCAACTTTGTACAACATGCCGCTTTTGACGACATGTTTTCCGTTTCTGATACTTACACCTTGCTCACTATCCATTGAAGGAATAGTGGTTAGGCGTAAGCCACGACGCTCTCTGTCGGCTCTCTTTTTCTCACAGCGACGAATCTCTCGTGCCGCAAGTAAGAGAGCCGTTTTAGATACGGCTTTCATTTTCATATTTTTGTGTCCGTTTTTATCTACGCACTAATGCCTCCAAGAGGTCATAAGCCACATAAAACGGATAAAACTTTCAGGGATTCTAACCCTGACGAAGCACCCGTACACCATGAGAGATGTACGGGGCTTTATTACTTTATAGTGCTGCGTGAGCTGAAAGAACTGCATCTTTTTGTTCTTTTGTAAGAGCAATGAATCTCGTGTTCTTTTCAATCTCTGTAACACCAAGCATGTCAAATCCGTTGTCTTCTACGAATTTCTCTGCATTAAAATCTTCTTTTGCTTTCTCGTTAGCCTTTTCTGCTTCTGTGTTTGTAGCTGTTTTGATAGAGCCCGCTACAACGTCTATTCCGAAGCGAAGTTTCACGTAGCCCTCAATTGCTGCAAATGCACGTTTGTTCATTACTGAACTTGCGTATAGGTTTGGTAATGCTGCTACGTATTCTGTTAACGACGTGAAATCTTGGCGCTCCATTACTTGGACGCCTGATTTTTCCAAACCAGTTTTCTCGTCTTCACCGGGAAGAACGACCACCTCACGTCCCTTGAATGACATAGTTAGGATTTTCTCCCCTTTTGAGTCTTTTGCAACAATACCTTTGTCGTTCTCTGCAACTCCGGTAATCTTGCTAAGATTCATGTTGGATTGTGGGTGAATCCAAAGCATTGATTTACTGATATTGCCTTCTACGAATCCCGCTAATTTCAAGGCGTCCTCAACTTTGAATTTGCCAAAACTTGCTCCTTTATCAGAAGCATTTTGCCATTCAAATCTTGTTCCGGTTTTCTTGTTTTGAACGGATACATTGGTTTTGTACGAACCGTCCGGACGTAACATTGGGCATCCGTTTTGGTCCGTCTCAAATAATGGGTCGCCTTTGCGGGCAAACAACATCGTATCACCGTCTTTGATTGTGTACGATTTTATATCCAATCCTTTATTAAGGACACGGAAAGCTATCATACCCTGTGGTGTCACGACAATGTCTTTTTGGAATACGGGAATCTCGTTGTAAACTATTCCGATTCCGCAAGATACGGTTTTGCCGCCTTCTGCTAACTTGTACACACCGTCCGTGCCAATAACAACAGCTCCTTCTTCAAATCCGCAAGTAAAGCCCCCCTCGGCTTTCAAGCTTACAAATTTGTTGAATTTCTTCAAGATGTCGTCGCATGATTCAAGCAAACCTGTGCGTGGAAGTTGAACACTCCATTTAGCCGATACTTTTTCTGTTACGGCAACAAATCCGTATCCCTTCTTCGCTGGTTCAGTACCGTTTGCAGGTACATCAACAACTTGTGGTGTAGGCGAATAGACTGTTGAACCGAATCTGATTCCAACCAGCTCTTGGTCAGAATTAAACATGAAGAACGGCAAAACCTTTCTGTCTTTGTTCATCAAGAAGTTGGTTGATTCTTGTTGTAACGCACGTTGAGTGGTTACGAACACATTCACTACTGCTAATGTTGAATTTGAAGTTGACATGATTTAGTCTCCTATTGATTAAATAAAACAAACAAACTTAGGTTGAAACAGCAACCTATTCTGACGCTTACAACTGCAAAGGCAGCTGTCCGTTTTACTCAGCCGCATAGCTGAAACCCGTCTTTCCGGGTAGTCTTTAATCAAGGCTCCATAGCCCGCCTGACAAGTTGTCATGACATATTGTCATCAACTGACATTTTGTCAGGCTGGCACTCAACTGACATTTTGTCAGGCTGGCACCCCTGCTGGTTGGTACAGCAGTGTGCGTGTGGTCACTATCCACCAATTCGGTACAGCTAAGTCAGTGACTGATAGCTGATTGCGACCGCTTACTCTCGTCAGAGTAAGAATTATCCCGTGCGTCCTTCTCGTTGTCCGTCCCAACGATTACCCGCTATGTGCCGAATAGCACATAGGTTTCCCCAATGGGGCTGGGCAGACTCAGTCTGACTTGGTTGAGCTCGGCATGAACACGGCAACCAAATCTTTCCCGCTTAATCAGAGCGGGCGAACACCAAGCGCTGTCT
>JFJP01036986.1_pt1 | contig 93811 bp, 89 predicted proteins | sample 431651 | NCBI WGS metagenome assembly JFJP01 (sample SAMN02602958, study PRJNA72255) | Microbial mat metagenome, whole genome shotgun sequencing project. | biome: fresh water; feature: sink hole; material: water; isolation source: purple microbial (photo- and chemosynthetic) mats found in...
AAAAAGAATATGCGGTTGTGAAAAAAGAATAATCGCGGTAATAATCCAGAAGGAGTTGCTCCATTTTTCCCTTTTCTCCTTCAGTAAGTTTTGATACGCGGTCATCGGTCTTAGGAGAGAACCTGCTGAAGGCAACTGTGAGAAACGACCTGATATAATCGTAACCAGCCTGATGAACGAGGTTCTTTGACCTTTCATTCATGCTCTCAACAAAAGCATACATTATATGCTTGTCTCCTTCAAAAACATCATTGAGATCGAGCAGGTGAGGCCTGCTGAAAATCTCGAGAGTTTTTTGCTTAAAACTATCGTCCTTCTCAGCATTTATCAACTCATGACGTCTTTTTCTCCAGTTCAGATCTGATTGATATGATGTCTGGAAGGCAAGATACCTGAGATATGAAGTGGGATAGCGCAGGTTTCCCTGGCCCGATATCCGGAAGCAGGAGCCTACAGTCCCGGTAATCTGGTTTTTCTTGTACAAAGAGACAAATCGTATCTGGTTTTTGTATGCTTCAATACGAGGTGCAATATTCTGCAAAGCAAACCTCATCCCGCCTTCAGAACCCTGAACTGCATGACTCAGGATATTTAAAATACCCTCATTCGCATGGTCAGAAACCCTGACTTCAAGTCCCTTATAACTTAAAACACTCCTTTCGAACATCGGCTTTTTCCTGCTTTGTTAATATTACTTTGTATCAAGGCTTCCAAATACTCTCTGAAGGATCGGTGATACCCTTGCTGAAACATCTTTTCTTATTTTTAATTCCTCATTTTCAACCTTGGAAAACATGCCATAAAGTGCCTTATTTGTAAGGAAATCATCGAGGTCGGTGTTAACAGGTTTAAGGTTGGCTATTTTACCTGCTACTGAATTGGCTATGCTGTTCCATTTTCCAGTAAGCGCTACCCATGATTCTTTTGTGGAAATATTCCCTACAATCTTCTTCTCAGTTGAGGCCTGAATTTTAGGCTTATATAAAGCATAAAGTTCATTATATGTTGTTGCCCGAAGATATTCTGTTGCCGCGTTATCCGAGCCTCTTAGGATATTAAATGCGTCTTTTATTGTCATCTGTTTAACACTGTTAACAAATACAGGGGCTACATCTTTTGCTGCATCTTCTGCTGCCCTGTTAATTCTGAGTACTACATCCTGTACTAGTTTATCTCCTCCCGGCAATCTGGAGAGATTATCAATAATAATTTTTGCTTCATCCGGAAGAAGTATTTTAATTGCCTCATCGCCATAATATCCATTTTCTGCAGCAAGCTTCTGTGCAGAGTTTCTTGCACCTGTCATCAGTGCCTCTTTTAAACCGCTGATTACCTCCTCTTCTGTAAGCGGAACCGGGCTTACTGTCTGGAGAACACTCATGAATTCAGCACAACCTGTAATAATCAAAATGGCTGCAAGAAATGAAGTTATTTTAGCTTTCATAATATTTGGGTTTAAATATTCCGTAAGATATAAAATAAGTAGCTTGTCTCAAAGATACAAAGGTTCAGACGGCTGTAAAAAGGTGAGCCAGTCAGAAAAACACAGCTAATCAGGAGACTGTTGGTAACAGAGCTGAAGAGATCAACAGATCCTCAGGATTTGTTATCTTGATGTTTTCCCTGTTTCCTTCAATGAGATTGATCTTCTCACCAGAATTCTCAAGAACTGTTGCATCATCAGTGAATTCAGGACGATACTCCTGTAAATAGGCTTTTTTAATAAGCTCTGCACTGAACACCTGCGGTGTTTGTATATTTCTAATTTTAAGCCTGTTAAGCGGTTGACTTCCCTCTTCAGTCAATATCCTCATTGAGTCGGCCGGAGAAATTGATGGAATTGCATTACCATACTTCTCGGCAGCTTCGAAACACCTCTTTATTGTATCAATTGTTACAAAAGGCCTTACTCCGTCATGTATTGCAACAATCCCTGGTATATTGACAAATTTAAGTCCGTTCCTTACTGAAAAGAACCTGTGGAAACCACCTTTTACAATAGTTTGAGGAATTGTGAAAGAGTACTTTTTTTGAAGGTCAATCCAATGCCTCAGCTGGTTTTCCGGCAGAACGGTTATTATTTCAATTGAATCATTGAATGATTTGAATCTTTCAATAGTATGCATTAACACTGGCCTTCCGGCTAACTCGAGAAACTGTTTGGGCATCTCCGCACCCATGCGTTTACCGCTGCCCCCTGCTACTATCAATGCGTACATTTCCATAAACAAACTCTATTTAGTCTTCAATGCATTCCTACTTAAAAGTCAGCTATTTACGCTATAAAACTGCGGGTTTCGTTTATTTTGTATACAAGAACCTTTTAATACTTCTTTTGGGGGTCTTTGCAAACTCTTCGGGATGAATCCTGAACTTGCTTACAGCCATAAATTCAGGTAACCTGTCATTTACCTCTTTCCTTATATCATCAAGTATTTTGATCAGCTGATCCTCAGATATATTATCCCTTTTCATCATTTCATAATCGGGGAAAACTAATCCGATAAGTTTATTATCTTCCGCAACGACCAATGATTCCACAATATAATCCTTGTTGTTGATAACAGATTCTATCTCCTCAGGGTAAATATTTTTCCCCGATGGGCCTAGTATCATGCTTTTACTTCTTCCCTTTATGAAAATATTTCCATCCTTGTCAATTACACCCAAGTCTCCTGTATGCATCCAGCCTTTCTTGTCTATCATTTCACTTGTTGCTTTTTCATTCTTATAATAACCCGTTGTTACATTTTCGCCCCTAAGAATGATCTCGCCAACGATGTTTTCAGGGTCAGGTGAATCGATTGTTACTTCAAGTGTATCAACTGATCTGCCAGAAGCTCCAAGCTTAGTTGTATCCCATGATGCATAACTGATAAGAGGTCCGCATTCAGTCATTCCGTAACCAACTGTAAATCTGAATCCGATCTTTTTGAAAAATTTTTCAGCATCTGCATTAAAAGCAGCACCCCCAACAACCAGCTCTTTAAAGCGCCCCCCGAATGTCTCAGTGAGTTTCTCCCTTATTTTCCTGAACAGGATCCTGTTAATTCCGGGTATACCAAGAAGTATCTTCATATGCGGCTTACTTATTACCGGAAGAAGCTGCTTTTTATAAATCTTTTCAACCACCAGCGGAACTGACAGAATAAGTCTTGGCCTTATCTCCTTAAACGCTTGTATCAGGATCTGAGGAGATGGAGTTTTAGTGAGAATTGTTATATGACATCCCAATGTAAAGGGAAAAAGAAACTCAAAAGCACATCCGAAAGTGTGTGCAAGAGGAAGAAAAGATACCACCGGATCACCTGATTCCAGAGGCATGTTTTCCTGTGCATACCTCACATTGGCAGCCAGACTGTTATGCGGAACCATTACCCCCTTTGAAAAACCAGTTGTCCCTGATGTATAACTGATAACTGCAAGATGGTCATTATTGACATCCGAAAATTTGATGTCTTCCTTTTTTAGGACCGGATATGACAGAGAATATTTTTCCTCCAGCGATGCGAAAATCTCTTTGATTAATGCGCTTCCGGAAGTTACCATCCTGAAATCCTCCAGAGAAAAAACACCTGATATTTCAGGAAGTTTAGCTATATCAAGGGACTCATATATTTTATCATCAATAAAAAGAAGCTTTGAATCAGAATGATTGATAATATTAGTAAGATCTTCCGGCTTGAAATCGGGAAGTATGGGCACAATTACTGTCCCATATGTCACCGTAGCCAGATAGGTTACGCACCAGTTGGCAGAATTCTTACCGACCAGGGAAATTTTATCTCCTTCTTTAATACCTGATCCCCTGAAAAGCATATGTAACTTAAGAATCTTTTCAGCTATCTGCCTGTAAGTATATCCGGTTTCCTTATAATTCGATAGAGCTTCGATATCCCAGTTCTTTTTAATACTCTGCTCAATGTACCCGATTAATCGTTCCTTGATCATAGATATAGGATTTAATTATTATATAAAGTTACACTATGATTGATAACTACAACTTCAATTATCGGATTTTTATATCTGTAAATGCGTATGTAATTATCAATCAATTATTTGTTTAATTATAAAAGGAAGAACTGATTTATTATTATCAAATAAAAAACATAATAAGGGTAGCTATTATCGAAATTACATTTACAATTGTAAAAAAGTAATTATAACCCTCCCTGTTTTTACTGAATTGTCCCAGTTTCCGTGCAAAAATCCCGATTGCAGGAACAAAAAGAATGATCAGAAAAGCAAAAAACTCTATCCCGAAAAAAACCTCTCCAAGACCACCTTTTACAAGAGCGGACAAGTAAATAATTATAAGCAGAATTAACAAATAAAGAAGGTAACTTGTTTTTAACAGAAGTGTTGAAAGAAGCCTGCGTTTATGTAACTGGTGTGGTTTCAGATATGCATATGCTAGAGCAAAAACGATAATAATAAAAACGATGCCAAGAATGTGATTGAGTATCTCGTTGAAATTGGCCATATCTGAAATTATTAAATCTGATATTTATTCATTTGTTGACCATACCAGTGAACTGGCCCCCAACACTGCAGCATTATGTGTACTCAGCTCAGAGGGTAAAAGTTTAACCTTGCCTTTATATATGCTTAAGAGGTTTTCTTCCATATATTGTTTAGCCGGTTCAAAAATAAGATCCTTGGCCAGGGCAAGTCCTCCGAACAAAAATATAGCTTCAGGATTGGTATGTGCAACGACATCGGCAAGCTTAAATCCCAGCATCCTGCCTGTATGTGTAAAAGCCCTCTTGGCTATATAATCACCCCTTTTAGCAGCATCATGAATAATTTCTGCATCAAGTTCCTCAAAACTGTATTTCCTTAATTCACTTGGTTGCATACTGTCTGCCATTATCTTAAGCAGAGACCTTTTTAGTCCGGTTGCTGAGACATATGTCTCCAGGCACCCTTTTCTGCCGCATCCGCAATCGCGGTTAGAATCACCCGGACGAATAGCTGTATGTCCAATTTCACCGGCAAATCCATCATGCCCGTAAACAAGCTTTCCATCAATTACAAAGCCGCTACCCAGACCTGTACCCAGGGTTATTACCACAAAATTTTTCATGCCTTTTGCACCTCCATATATCATCTCCCCGACTGCAGCTGCATTAGCATCATTGGTAACTATAACAGGAAGTTTTGTATGCCTGTTAAATATTTCTGCCAGAGGAACTATTCCTTTCCACGGAAGACCTGCCGCATGTTCAATAGTCCCCTTATTTATATTTCCCATAGGAGCTCCTATACCGAATCCTACCACATCAATACTATTTCCAATCTTATGGCCGGTGACCATTATCTTTTCGTACAATGCCGCCACAAATACTTCTATTTCATCATAATAGGTAGTTTTTAACCCGTCCTCCCCTAATATTTTCCCATCTCTGTCAACAAAGCCGAAAACAGTATTTGTGCCTCCGATATCTATTCCTACTGCAACCTCTTTTTTTGCCATTGCTATAAATTAAGAACTTTAAGTTAATGTAAATATAATACTTACTCCATTTTTAAGGACAGAAAATACCGGGAAAGTTTAATGTAATACATAAAGACCCAATGATCGACAGGTATTTATTGTATGAAATTAAAGACTTTTACCAATACAGCCTTTCCCTTTTTCTCAAACTTCAGGTTTTTCTGAACTTTACTTAACTTATTCTGGTATATATTCGTTCCCCACTTTCCGTGCCCGGGTTGGCTTATCCAGATCAATCCCCAGTGAAATTCCTGTTTCAACAAGGATATTCCACCCCGCAGCAAGCTGAACATATTCCGCATATTCTCCTCCATCGGGGATTATAATTGTCGGGAATATTGTTTTTTTGACCGAAACAGCAATTATATTCATGCCTACGCCTTTGACAAGGCACTCATTGAATTTTTCCTGTTCCTCAGGAAAAGGCTCAATCCAGATCAGGACCTCTGTCTTGTCCATAACTTCCTCGATACCATGTACTGCAAATGTCCCTTCAAGAAATGCAGATTTTTTCCTGGTAATCTCGTTGGTCTTAAGTGCCAGTTCCTCTGCAACACCATTATTCCTTCCTGCAAAATAAATTACACTTGCTTTCCTGATAATTTCAGTTATCCCCTCATCTACTTTTGCTGTAAGTGCTTTTTCAGTTTTTTCTGAAAGAGCTTTCAATCCGTCCATTTTTTCTTCTACTAAAATACGAATGAGAGAATCATAGAATAGTCCCTGCTCAACTACCGACTTGGTTGCGGCCACCGCATCTTCCTTTCCGCATTTTAAAACATGTGTCTTTTCAGCTATTTCTCCTAATTTGGTATTCTGATTGGCTGTCAGGCCAAATACCGCTGTGTTTTTCTGCTTTTTCAGCAAAGTTGCCAAACGGACAACTTCTTTAGTCTGCCCCGAATTTGATGCTGCAAAAACAGCCCAATTCTTAAGATTATATTCCTCTGCCTGAGTACATCCTTCTGTTACAACCGTAAAAGCAGAATTCTTCCTGAGAGATGCCCATATAGCTCTCTTTGCCGGAAATATTCTGCTGCTGCCTTCTCCGGTCAGAAACAGTCCTTTACCTGATTTTACGTTTTCAGCAAATGCTGCTGCTGCCTTCGAATCAAAGGATCTGATTATTTCAGGCGTTTCCATCATCTCTCTGACGAGGGCATACTTACTGTACTTTTGCTCTTTTAGATTCATAGCTAACCCATTTTATTAATAAGATATTCTGAAAGATCATTTTGAACCTGGTGCTCCTTTTGAAAACCTCCTCCAAGATGTTGCCAGTAAACTTCTGCATATTCAACCCCCGCCATTTTTCCGTAATTACGGTTCCCTTCCAGCACAAATCCGAAGAAATCATCCATCTTGTGCATATGCTTCATCAGCTCTATCTGTGATATGTGGTAGCCCAGCATCTCCTTTTTTGTTTCAATTGCCGATTCTATGTCAACGAAAAAATGAGGAGGAACAATCTGTGATCCCAATGGATCGGATAGTGTAAGGGGTGAAGTGTGATACAGCAGAGGTGTGATCTCAAGAGGCTTTTCCTTAACAGGAACCGTATCAAGTGAAGAGACCATTGCCGCTGTTTCAACAATATTGGCTGTGGTACGGTGATCGGAATGATAATCGGTTGCAAGGTGAGTAAATACAATACCTGCCCTGACCTTTCTCATGAGGGAAATAGCTTTTAAACGTAGTTCTCTCGAATCGAAAAGAAATCCGTCAGTTGCACCAAGCATATAATACTCTGCATCTAGTACCGAAGCTGCATTTTTTGCTTCTTCAATACGCATTCTTGCAGTTTCTTCCATTGTCATATTACAACCTCCAAGATCTCCTGCAGTCATAGTAGCTATTACAATTTTATACCCTTTATCCTTTAGCAATTTAAGGACTCCGGCATTCCATGCCTCCGCGTCGTCGGGATGAGCATGAAAGGACAGTGCAACTTTATTAAACTCCTTTGCCATAATTAATATTAATTTCTTTTTGCAAATATTTTTTCCAGCCTGATATATTCTGGCAATTCCCCCACGAGTGGTTTTATATAATCAATGAAAAGAGGTGATACATGATTGCCTTCAGAATTGAAAAACTCCGATGGCATCGGTTTGGCAGAAACTGCAACCTCATTTAATGGTACTTTCCCAAATTCAATTGTGTACGGTTTATTTGAAACTCTTTTTATGGTTACCATCACCCCTGATTCACCCTTTTCTGCTAGTTTTACTGCCTCCACACCACAATAATATGCTTCCTCAAGGTCAACATCTGATGATCTCATGAAGTCACTCATTATCAATGATTCCGTAATCTGAAATTCTCCCCTGTATCCAAATTCACTGGTTATCATGCTGTGAAGACTTAATGCAACGCTTGCACCACCCATTGCCCCAAATTCTGTATTGTTAAACTTGTCTTTCGTCGTTGAAGAACTTACCGGTGTCCCGTCAGAAAATTTTAACCCTTCGCCACATACTATTGATGCATATCCAATCGCATCAATGCAACTGTCAACATCCCTTAAAAATTTCGTTCTGTCAAAATGATGTTCAGGGGTATAAATAAGATGAGGTGCATCATATTTATTTTCTCCAGCCATAGCCGTTGCTGCAGCCAGCCAGCCGGCATCTCTTCCTATAGTCTGATAAATAACAAATTTATCGACTTTTTGCATATCACGAGCAAGAATTCCTCCTTGCATGACATTCAGAATATTTGACCTGGCTGCTGAAGCAAAGCCGGGTGTGTGATCTGTTCCAAAAAGATCATTGTCAACAGTTTTAGGGATCCCGATTCCGGTGAGTTCATACTTTTCATTTCGGCAGTATTCCTCAACCCTGTGAATAGTGTCCATTGTGTCATTCCCTCCTATCAGGAAAAAATACCTTATATTGTATTTCTTTAATACACTCATTATCAGTGGAAGATCTTTATCCTGCACTTTATGCCTTGATGATCCAAGGGCAGAAGATGGAGTCCTGCGTAGTCCTTCAATTACTTTCCTGGGCTGTTTTCCAAGGTCATATATCCATTCCTGCATGAATCCTTCAATTCCGTACTGCATACCGTAAATATTTTCTACTGAAGATGACAATAATGCTGTCTCTATGACACCTGCCAGACTTGAATTTATCACCGAAGTTGGTCCTCCCGATTGTCCAATTAGTACGTTCCCTTTAATCATATCTTATCTCTATATAAATTTGAGTAATCCAAAATATTCAGGTTGATGATAATCAGGTTTTTCCGTTCTCACTGGGTTCCAGGTAACATAATGCGGGACCGTTAGCATATCGCCACACTTATAAAAATTTGCCCTGAAGGTCTTTCCTTTCAACTCCTTAACTTCATGATGAAAGAATACCTTAAATGGAATTGCTACGGTAAGCGTCCATTCAACCATTTCTGATTTCTCCTTAACCGGGATACTTCCAACAGAGGATAACCTTCTGATTTTTGAAATTATCTGAGGATCCGCCCTTTTACTGTTTGCCCTGTTTATTCCTGTACCAAGCAGGCACGTACCAATTCCATTAAATTCAATGTTATAATATATTCCGTCATTTTCAGGAGAAACAAAGAACTCAACACATGAATCCTCACAAACCATCTGGTTGGTCTCTGTTTTTTCAGCTTTGAAATAATTCTCTTTAATGTAATACTTTAGGAAGATTTCATGATCGCTGTAACCTGCCGCCAATGATACCTCTGGCTTATACCCATATCCTTCCCAGTTTATAGTATCAATTTGAATTCTTTCATTCTGATTATCCATCCAGAAAGAAATTTCCTTCAGTTCCGGATAGTCTGATTTCAAATCTGCTTTTTTAATCTCAGCAACTTTCATTTTGCAATTTCTCTTTACTTCGGAACTTTAAGAACCATTTGAAAAATAAAATATCCACAACTTTAAAAACCCCTGATAACTACTCTGGTACTCTGATTTATATTGTGATAAAGCCCTGATCTCTGCAGGAAAAATGTTAAATCACAATTCCAAACTCAGGATTTCCCATAGGTTCGCCAGGTTAATTATTAGTATAATCTGAAAAACTATTTTTTCAATTCATTCCATGCAAGTGCGGCTGCACCCAGCACAGCGGCATTACTCTCAGAAATGGCTGAAGGCAGTATCTTCACTGTTCCTTTAAATATTGGCTGAACAGTCTCATCAACATACTTCCTTGTAGGCATAAAAAGCATCTCCCCTGCCTGAGCTAACCCTCCAAAAAGGAAAACAGCCTCCGGACTTGAAAATCCTATAGCGTTAACTATCCCGAAAGCGAGCAGTTCAGCTGTATAATCCAGGGCTTCAAGAGCAATAGGGTCATTTTCAGACGCAGCATCGGCAATTTTTTTTGCTGTTAAATCCGATGGTGCAACGTCTCTTAATGAACTCTCTTCCCTCATCTCACTGAGCATATAAAGAAGTGTCCTCACCAAACCTGACGCAGAGGCATAAGTCTCGAAGCATCCCTGTCGGCCGCATCCGCAATCTCTTCCACCAGGAATAACAATTGTATGACCAAGTTCTCCTGCAAACCCTGTGTGTCCGTAAACTACTTCTCCGTTAATAACTATCCCGCTACCAAGCCCTGTACCCAGGGTAAGAATAATGAAATCTTTCATTTTTTTCGCCCCTCCGAATAACATTTCACCCATTGCTGCTGCATTAGCATCGTTAGTCATACTAACTGGAACATCAATCTTTTTCCTGATATATTCAGCAAGAGGAACAATACCTTTCCATGCCAGATTAGGAGCCAGCTCAATTGTTCCTTTATGATAATTGGCGTTAGGAGCTCCAACACCAATTGCAGCCAGTTTCAGATTTGACTTGCCACTCATCAGAGTTTTAATAGAATCTGTAAGTGCTGAAACAAAATTTTCAATCTTTGGATAATCAGTTGTCCTGAGAGAGTTTTCAGCTAATATCTTTCCTGACTTATCAACCAACCCGAATACTGTATTGGTCCCTCCGATGTCAATTCCGGCTACAACTTCCTTCATTTCCATAAACTTAATATTAGTTTCCTTTATTAATTAATTCGCGTTAAATATTCCTTATTTCCTGGTTTTCTTTTTTTCCTTCACCCTGAGTACCTGATCTTTAAAATTTTCGGTTCCCATAACCCAGTCGTTTACAACTTTCCAACCTGCAGGTATCTTTAACTCTGTCGGATAATAGCATACCTTTTCTGGCTGCCTGCCTGAAAAAAAATCACCGGTTGTCCATTTACCATCCCCGTTAGTATCTATTATTGACCGGACCCGATAAGATCCACTCTCCAAAAGTGGAAATACAACTTCCCCATCTTTACTGGTGACTATTTCGCTAATTAGTTTCTCTGCACTGCTAAGAAGCTGGATAATACAATCGCCGGTGATATTACTTATTTTCAACGTTAACTGACTGAAGGTCTCCGGATCTCTTACTGAAAACTTTATACCCGTTGAATCAGAATAGTCAGAATATATATTGCTGAAAGAAGCAGAGTCAGCTATGAACAGGTAGTTTTTCCCTGGTACCAGATTTGCATTCAGAAAATATCTGCTCCTGCTTGTACTGTCTGCTGTTAAGCTATATTTTACAGGTATTTTAACTGTGTCTGATACCTGATAAAGTCTTATAAATGAAGTATCAGGAGGACTGAAAGGGGTCTGAGATTTAAAAAATATATTCTGTCCCGGTTTTAATATGCCTGTCTTGATATTTGTCTCGAAAGAAAATTTTGTTTTTTTAACCTTAACCCCCCTGGGAACACGGGGTTCAAGAAACCTCATAAGTACTGTGTCCTCCTTGTAACCTAGATTTCCGACTGAGTCAGTAAAGGGGTATTTGACAATTGTTGTCAGTTGCTGCTGCGAATAAAATGCGCTGTCCGTCAGCCAGACTTTTATTGTATCAGCTTCCTTATTCTTTTCAACAAAAAATGCATCATCAGTTGCACCCGGAATTTTAAACTCAAATTTCATTGTGTCGGGTGGAAGAGATAGTGTATAGGTCATCATATATTTAACTCCTCTTGATGATGATGTCAGGTAATGATTTTTTTTCTGTCCCGGGAAGAGAATAAGCTGCTGCTCCCCAATTACTATAATCGTATCATTAGCCTCCTTCAGATCCTTTATTTCCTTTAAATCCTTCTCTGCCTTAATATTCTTATCATCCTTCAGGTCCTTGTTTTCTGTAGTTGTATCTTTTACAACAACAATGAAATTTTTTTCAGGGGTAACATCAATGGGAGCATCTGAAAAAGCGAATTCCTCTTCCAGAAGATTATAGTTTTTGCTGTTATCTGCATCCATTAAAGCATAAAGCCTGTACCGCCCGGGTTTCACATTATCTATCTGGAAATATCCGCCCCGGCCTACCATTGAAATATAGTCAGGAAGATGCTTAACGACTGATGAATCAGCCATATCTTTATACATCAGTACAAGCGTTTTAAGAGGAGCCTCCAGGTTAAGAGCATTATACACATTCCCGGTAACAGTGAGTGAATCAATTACAGGACCTGTGGATAAAACAAATCTGAAATTCTCAAGGATATTACCCTCATTGAGATCCTTGATAGCATCCTGAAAATATAAAGTATATGTGGTACTGTCTGCCAGCTCTTCGTCAAACTCAGTTATAACACTCTTACCCTTAAGAAAAACCTTAGGCTTTTTTGTCAGTGGAGGAGAAACCATAAATTTCTCGCTTATTTTATCAAGAACCAGGTATTCATCAAAGGTGATCTCAATGCTCTTTTCCCTGAAATTTTTTGTACCGTTCTCCGGAATGCTTTTTACAACTGCAGGAGGGATTCTGTCCCGTTTACCACCTGTAGGAGAGCTTATTTTTGCACAGGAGCTGATAAAAATTGTGAGTATGGCAATTAAATAAATATGTCTGTATGCATTCCTGTTCATAAATAAAGCCTGTTATACATGATTTACAAACTTACATCATTTTTTAAAGATTCATTTCTTTATTGAATTAAAACCAGTACACTAACCAGGAGTTTTCGTTATCATAAATAATAATATTTATCTTTGGCAATAATCTTAACCGGCAAACTATGCATTTACTAATTGTCCCCTGGGATGTAAATCCTGAAATATTCCGGATTGGTTCTTTTGCAGTAAGATGGTATGGCTTATTCTTTGCCTCCTCATTCCTGTTCGGATATATAATTATGAACAGAATCTTCAAAAATGAAAATCTCGGGGAAGAAGTTCTCGATCGTCTTACAATATACATGGCCCTTGGAGTTATTCTGGGAGCAAGAATTGGCCACTGCTTTTTCTATGAGCCAGGTTATTATCTGAAACATCCTCTTGAGATACTGATGATATGGCACGGTGGACTTGCAAGCCACGGAGCTGCAGCAGGAATCCTTATTGTACTTGCCCTCTTTGTCAGAAAGGAAAAAAAAGGATACTTCTGGATTCTTGACAGGATAGCAATTGTTGTAGCATTATCGGGTTTCTTCATAAGAATGGGAAACCTTATGAATTCTGAAATATATGGTGTTGAAACAACTGTTCCTTGGGGTTTTGTCTTCCTGAGGAATCATGAAGTCGCACCAAAACATCCAACTCAGATTTACGAGGGATTGGCTTATCTGGCAATTTTCTTACTTCTCTTCTGGATGTACTGGAGAAAAAAAGGAAAGCACATTGAAGGCAGTCTCATAAGCCTTGCAATAATCCTTATATTCACGTCAAGATTCTTTATAGAGTTCTTAAAAGAAGACCAGGTTGCCTTCGAAGCTGCAATGAAACTGAACATGGGGCAACTCTTAAGTATCCCTTTCATATTCCTGGGAAGTTTTATGCTTTATGTAAGCCTGCGTGATAAAAAAAGGGCACTGTTTAAATAGCCTGTTTCATCAGAATCCCATTGAACAGAACATCGAGTATAGCATTCAGCCTTACTTCGATGTTGACCTCTTTCTTCTTCCAGAAAAGCGGAACCTCCAGCCCCTTTAGGGTAGTCTGAACTGCAAGTGCAGTGTACTCACTATTCGACACGTTAAACACTTTCTTCCTGGCTCCGTGATAAAGAATAAGCCTTAATATTGCCAGTTCTTCCCTGTCATATTTTTCTCTTATTGTCTCAATAAAATCATAATGATCAAGGTTTTTATCAAAAATGGCATTATAGTAATTTGAAAGTTTTTCGAACGACTTCATCCTTACAAAAATGTAATTCTTCATTTTATCAATTGGCGATTCCACTGATTTAATAGCTGTAGTTAGCTCATTTCTAAGGATATTAGCCTCATGTAAAACTACTGCCTCGAAAATATCCTCCTTGCTTTCAAAATAGTAATATATCGAACTTTTTCCTATTTTCAGAGCCCTGGCTATCTCATCCATCGTTGTCTTTTTAAATCCGTAACGACTGAATATCTGCCCCGAAATAATGACAATTTTTTTTCTATACTCCTCTTTATTAATCATATACTAAGTATCTTTTCAATTCCGCTCTCTCTTTTACAAAGATAATACTTATAAAAAAAATATCAAAGCTTTCGAATAATCTGGTCGATAATTCGAAAAACAAATTTCAGGCCTGAGGATCCTGAATTATTAAAGTTCACTTTCTTTGAAACAGATTAAGATACTATCCTCATTCAAAAAGTAACTGATTTCCGTACTTTAAAACAGGTATCCCGTATATAGTCTCCTTTCTCAAACTCATTTTAATGATTATGCAGAATTCCTCTGATATTTTGTATTTTTGAGAAATAATTAATAGTTAAGAATATTGAACAGATACTTAAACATTTTCAGGTCGCCTGAAAATCAAGTTATTTGGCCTATCACCGGGAGGGGGAGCGTAATTTTTCTATTTTGCTTTTTTTCAGGGTATTTAGTGCCCGGGGGGTCAAATGATTCGGTTAATACTCTGCTAAATTGACTATTAAGAGATCTTGAAAAACACTGATAAATGAAGGTTGGTAATCAGAATTATGAGAGCATATGGCTTGATAAATCAGACCCTTCTGTCATAAAGGTCATTGATCAGCAAAAGTTACCCTTCTTTTTTGAAACAAAGGAGTTGCGTTCTGTCGATGACGTTTTTAATGCAATTGATGATATGACTGTAAGGGGAGCTCCGCTGATAGGTGCAGCAGGTGCATTTGGTATTTACCTGGCAACGCTCGAGATCAACTCACATACTAACATCTCTGACCATCTCTCAAATGCAGCAAGGTATCTTATATCCTGTCGCCCCACTGCAGTAAATCTCTCATGGGCTGTAAATTATGTTACAGATAAACTGAAAAAAGATCTCACCTTAAAAACCCTCTCAACAACAGCTCTCGGAGCAGCAATCGAAATTTGTGAGAATGAGAAGGAATACTGCAGGAATATTGGAAAATTCGGATTAAAACTACTTGAGAGCATCAGTAAAAAAAAGAAAGGAGAACCTGTAAACATTCTTACTCATTGTAATGCCGGATGGCTTGCCAGTATTGATTTTGGTATGGTAACAGCTCCTATCTATCTTGCAAAGGAGAATGGTATTCCCGTTCATGTCTGGGTCGATGAAACAAGACCCCGTAACCAGGGTGCAAAACTTACTGCATGGGAATTAGGACAAAATGGCGTTCCGTATACTTTGATCCCCGACAACTCCGGAGGTCATCTCATGCAACAAAAGATGGTTGATATTGTTATAGTAGGTAGCGACCGTACAACAAGAACCGGCGATGTTGCAAATAAAACAGGAACCTATCTTAAAGCCCTCGCAGCATTTGATAATAAGATCCCGTTTTATGCTGCATTACCATCAACAACAATTGATTTCAGCATAAGCAACGGGCTGAAGGAAATTGTGATTGAGGAACGTGATCCGGAAGAAGTAACAAACATATCAGGCCTTGCTGACGGAAGGCTTCAGTCAGTTCGGATTTGCCCTGAAGATACTATTGCTGCAAATTACGGATTTGATATAACACCTGCTCGTCTCATAACAGGACTAATAACTGAAAAAGGTATTTGCAGAGCTACAGAAAAGGATATTAAAGAAATGTTTTCAGATAAATTCAATTAAAATGCAAGGTGTAGTTAAATTTAATTGTCACTGGAACCAGTCAGGGCCCGTCATTTCTGACGAACAATTTGAAATAATTAATTACTGGAGAGAAATTCTTTTTAATATGGATCTCATAGGTGCTTATGAGAATGGTGTGGGATTTGGAAACATAAGCATGAGAATAAGAGGCGGGAACCAGTTTATTATTACAGGTTCTTCAACAGGTGAAATCCCTGAGCTTGAACCAGGTCATTACGTTAAAGTAAATTCTTTTAATATCGACGATAATGCAGTTCAATGTGTCGGGCCATTAAAAGCCTCATCAGAATCATTGACCCATGCTGCCATATATCTGGCCGATCCTGGCGCCAATGCAGTTATACATATTCATAGTATCGACCTCTGGAATGAGCTTATCTATAAGGTCCCAACCACAAATCCATCAATGGATTATGGTACAATTGGATTAGCGAAAGATATTTTCCGCTTATTCGGCGATTCCGATGTTTTTGAAAAAAGAATTATTATAATGGCTGGCGACAGGGCAGGAATATTAACTTTCGGGAATGATATGGATGAGGCAGTAAATGTATTGATGGAATATCTTAAGAAAAATGGTTAAAATTTTCTTTTTTGTTGAGCTATTGCATAATTACTTTCAAATAACTAATATTGCAATCCGTTTTTGAGGAGAGCCCATCCTTATTAGTCAAGGCTATAAAGGACGCGATTTTTAATAAATCCACAGGGCTTAAATTTGGGCCCATAGCTCAGCTGGTTAGTAGCACCTGACTCATAATCAGGGGGTCGCTGGTTCGAGCCCAGCTGGGCCCACCTTCGCCCTCCGACCGCCCACTTCGCCCTCCTTCTTCGCCTTCGACTTCGAAGGACAATGTCCGAAGCTTTCTGTGACAACCGTTGCTTCAGTGAAGGTTGTAGCGTAAGAGGGCTGCTGTTCTATTCTGGATTTTATGTACCAAATCTTACCCATGTTTGCTCCTATGCTAAAACTCTACAACAGAAAGTATGTTCGAATAGTTTACAAAACATGCTTAACTTAAAAGAACTTAAACGTATTTGTAATCAGAGTTTTTAGATATCTTTGAAATAGAAATATGTTTTCTTGTTGTTTGTAGTGCTAAAGTCTTACTCTTCCTTGATTCAATATGTGGTTTGCTTATATCTTAAAATATTCTGATGGTACATATTATACCGGCTGTACATGCAATCTTACTGATCGACTAAATCGTCATTCAAAGGGAGAGAATACATATACACGGGAAAGATTGCCAGTTATCCTGGTCTATTACTCTGCTTTTCAGGATAAATACAAGGCTTACGAATTTGAGAAGTACTTAAAATCTGGTTCTGGAAAAGCCTTTGCCAGGAAACGATTCCTCTAATGTTTGGATAATTCAATCGATTAGGGGGTTTTTGATTTCTAGGGGGACTGTTCAGGGGACGCTTATATAAATTATTTCAGTTTAAATACCGCTCAATAAAGTTTAATTTTTCACTGTTGGTTTAAATTAGTGATATTGTTGATTTAAAAACCTAACTCTCCAAGAACCTTGAAGCTATTACCTTTAAGTGTTGCTTGTAGGCTGTTATTAGTTTATATTAAAAGTAATTGGAATAATTAAATAGGTGTCAATTGGTTTTCCATTGACCTTCGCAGGATTCCATACTGTCATTTTATTTAAAAGTAAAATTGCTTCTTTATCCACCAATTCATGAATACCCAAAACAATCCTTCTATTATCGGCTTTACCCTCTTTAGAGATTGTAATCTGCAAATAAACTGTACCAATTATTCCGTTTTCCTTTGCTTCCAATGGATAATTTACATTCATACCTATGTATTCTAAGTAGCTTTCTCCATTATTAATTGTTGGTAGTTCATAAGAATGATTGCCTCTATTATCCATCATAAATCCCCTATTCATTATAAAATATCCATCAGGGATAACTGCTCTATAAGGAATTACATAGTCCAACACTCCACTGTTTTTATAAAACATCCAGTCAGCATTTGGGATACCGTCTTTGTATTCCTTCAACCAAATAGTTTGTTTGTTTTTTAACGATACAAGTTTTTTTTTATAGTACTGTCGTTTAGAACTGTTTCCGTCAATTCATATTTTGCCTTCAATTGGGGAGAAACTATTGAGCATTTAGCGTCCTTATAAAATGTTACTGAATTTTGAGAATAAATAGAAGTCGACATAAATAAGACTCCTAATAACAATAGTTTAGATTTCATGTAGTTATTTTTTAGTAGCTGCCAATTTATATAATTACTTTTTGTGCACATACTTCAATACAATAAATATCCTGGAAAAATTTGGATCGTATAAAATTTATGTTTTACTTTGCAGCTCAAAGTACTTTTATGGCATGAAAAAAGATTCAAAATCCATCGAGGATATTAAGGCAATCAGGAAAATAATGGAAGAATCTTCCAGATTTCTTTCTCTCAGCGGTCTTTCAGGGGTATTTGCAGGATTGACAGCTATAGCTGGCGCTTTAGTTGCGTATTTTTTTATTCTTGATAAAGGAAGCATTCATTATGATGAATATTTCAGAAGCTTGTCGGAAAAAGAGACCTTCTCCATAAGATGGCAACTTATTGCAGATGCTGCTTTAGTACTTATTTTTTCAGTGCTGCTTGCCCTGTATTTTTCAGTAAAAAAAGCAAAGAAGGATGGAATAAATTTCTGGACTCCGGTTTCAAAAAGGCTGCTGATAAGTCTTCTTATTCCCCTGGCCACTGGAGGTGCTTTTATTATTATACTTCTGATCCAGAATAATATACAGTTGATAGTTCCCGGTTTTCTCATTTTTTATGGCCTGGCCCTGGTCAATGCAGGTAAGTTCACCTTTGGTGAAATATTTTACCTCGGAGTCCTCGAAATAATTACTGGCCTTGTTTCTGCTTTTTTCCCGGGACTGGGTCTGGTATTCTGGATATTCGGTTTTGGTGTCCTTCATATTATTTACGGACTGTCAATGTACAGAAAATACGAGGTATGAAAGATCTTATTTCGAACATAAACAAGGTTTTTGAAAGCAGGGTAAGATTGGGGATAATGTCAGTCCTGATGGTAAATGAAACTTATAATTTTAACAACCTGAAAGAGACTCTTGATGTGACTGACGGTAACCTGGCCAGTCACCTTAAAGCTTTAGAGGAAAAGGGGATGATAAAGGTAAATAAACAATTTATCGGCCGTAAACCTAATACAGGTTACTCCGCGACTGAAACAGGAAGAGCCGAATTCAGGCAACATTTAAAAGCTCTGGAAAACCTGATTAAAGACTAAAAAAATTTACACCCATACTTTGTAATTCAAAGCACTTTTAAATTAACAGGAACTATATTATGAAAATTGAAATCACCAACCAGAACAAATGGCATCAGTCCCTGACAATCAAACTCGCTTTACTGGCTTTTCTCGGACTGATATTGCTAATTCCTCTCGAGATGATCAAAGAAATTATAAGGGAGAGACAATTGAATGCTGAAAAGGTAAAAAAGGAAATATCAGATCAATGGGCTGCAAAACAATGTTTCTCAGGCCCTGTGATAAATATCCCTGTTCGTACTATTCCGTCTGAAAAGGATGAAAAATCAGTGATAAAAATATGGCATATACTGCCTGAGAGTCTGAATATTACCGGGTTAATAAAACCTGAAATCAGATACAGGGGCATATATCAGTCGGTTATTTATGATTCTGAATTAAATATCAAAGGATATTTTATTCTCCCGGCTGAAGATGCTTTAAAAAGTTATGAAGTTCTATGGAATGAGGCATATTATACAGTTGGGATTACCGATAACAGGGGCCTTAAGGGCAATATCATCCTGAAAACTGATTCGACAGAACTGGAGGCACAACCGGGAGTCATGGATAATGATATCTTTCAGTCTGGAATTTCATTTATCAGTCCTGCTCTCATCCCTGGCAGCAAGATCAGTTTAGATATGAGCATTAACCTGTCAGGATCTGAAGGATTGCAATTGACCCCCCTTGGAAAGTTAACTTCTGCTCATCTGCAATCTGAATGGAACTCTCCAAGCTTTAATGGCAACTTCCTGCCTCTGAAAAGGACTGTCGATGAAACAGGATTTACTGCAGATTGGGAAGTCACTCACCTGAACAGGAATTTTCCGCAAAACTGGACAGGTAGTTCATATCATCCGCTGGATAGCTCATTTGGACTGGATCTTTTTCAACCAGTTGATCATTACCAGAAGTCTTGGAGAAGTTCAAGATATGGAATCCTTTTCATTGCTCTCACATTTCTGGTTCTGATCTTTCTTGAAATCACAAGGAAGGAAACTATTCACATTTTCCAATATTTCCTTGTCTCACTGGGACTTGTACTATTTTTCTCACTTCTGAATTCCCTGAGCGAACAGGTCGGTTTTAATGTTGCCTACCTTATTTCATCCGTAGCAACAATTATGTTGATCTCTGTTTTTACCGGCACAATTTTCAAAGAAAAAAAGACAGCGCTGATAGTATTTGGTATGCTTGTGATTTTGTACTCATTTATTTTCATCCTGCTCACACTGAATGATTATGCATACCTGGCTGGTAATATAGGCCTGTTCCTGCTGCTGGCATTTATTATGAAACTCGCGAGCAATCTGGATCTTTTCAAAAGAAATTAAAATATTAAACTGATCATATTTTTATTGAAAACATAAACTCCAACTGTTTGTTTCATTATAGTACTTATTTTTGAAATTTATCAGGATTGAAAATATGAAAATTGTATCATGGAACGTAAACGGAATACGTGCTATCGCAAAAAAGAGCTTCTTTAATGATATTGAACTTATGCATCCCGACATTCTTTGTATGCAGGAAATCAAAGCTCTCGACAATCAGGTTCTTGAAACGCTTAAACCTGTTAATGGATACCATGTCTATTCAAATTCAGCAGAAAGACCAGGCTATTCAGGAACTGCAGTTATCTCAAAAATCATACCCCTGAATGTGAAAAAAGGTATCGATAAAAAGGAGCACGATACTGAAGGCCGGGTGCTATGCCTGGAGTTTGAATCATTTTTCCTGGTAAACGTCTATGTACCAAATTCGGGCAGTGAGCTAAAGAGGTTAGGCTACAGGCAGGATTGGGATAAAGCTTTTTTTGATTATCTGAAAGATCTTGAAAGGATTAAGCCTGTTGTAGTTTGTGGTGACTTAAATGTTGCTCATAAAGACATTGATCTGGCACGCCCGAAAGCTAATTACAATAAATCTGCAGGTTATATGCAGGAGGAGATAGACGGAATGGACAGGATTGTTGGAGGAGGACTGGCAGATACTTTTCGCCGGCTCTATCCTGATGAGGCCGGTAGATACTCATGGTGGAGTTACAGAGCTGGAGCCAGATCGAAGAACATTGGCTGGAGAATTGACTATTTCCTGGTTAGCGAATCCTTCCTGCCATCTGTAAAAAATGCTTTTATTCTTGAAGAAATAACTGGGTCCGATCATTGTCCGGTAGGAGTCGAAATAGCGTTATAAAAACCGTAACACCTAATAATAAATCAAGAATCTTTTGGTTCAGAAAATTTTGATCCGTTTTTAAGCAAGTTGTTGTAACACCCGCAACGGGTTTTGTAATTCTTTGTCCTGTGGCATACTCTAACTAAACTGGGGTGATAAAAAAATGTAAAATAATTCCAAAAACAGTTCGAATTATCAATATTGTTTTCCTTTATCTTTATTGAAATTTAACTCCATGAAAATAATTCCTGGCTCCCTGGCATTTCTCCTGATAGTTCAACTTACAGGTTGTTCCGGCTTGCACACTGAAAATAAAGATAAGCTTTCCGTTCAGTCTGATTCATTAAAAATGGAAAATATTTTTCCTCTTCAGCTGCAGCATTGCCACGGCTCTTCTGTTGTTGAGCTTCCAAACGAAGATCTGCTGGTGTCCTGGTTCCAGGGAAGCGGAGAAAGAACCGCCGACGATGTTGCAATTAAGGGATCCAGGTATAACCATAAAACACAAATTTGGAGTGAACCATTTATTATGGCTGATGTTCCTGAATTCCCGGATATAAACCCTGTCATGTTCATTGATGCAAATTCAAAACTCTGGCTGGTATGGTACACCGTTCTTGCATACCAGTGGGAATCATCTGTTCTGAAGTACCGGATAAGCGATAACTATATGCAGGATAGCGATGCCCCGGAATGGAACTGGCAGGATATGATCCATGTAAAACCTGATGGGAACACACCCGAGGGCATTGGAAAGAATGATCCGTTTGTAAAGTTGCTCAACAATAAGTATGAAGATTATTACCTTACGCTGGTTTCAGAAGGCTATATAAAAGAACAGGGCAATGGAGTAATTACTGAAGCTATGTGGGAAGAAGCACGTAATCATTACCTCGATATAGCAAAAGGATCAGACTTTATGAGGAAAGGCACTGACACAGACGATAATGGTGATAAGTTTAATACCCGGCTCGGCTATCCGCTAATGAGAAGAATAGGATGGCAGACGCGTAACAAACCTTTAATTACGGGAAACCGAATGTTACTGCCCCTTTATTCTGACGGTTTTGATTTCTCAATGGTCGCCATATCTGATAATTGGGGGAAAACATGGAGTTTCAGTGAGCCAATTGTTGGAGCCGGGAATGTTCAGCCTTCGCTGGCCTTGTGCAGAGACAGTTCAATTGTAGCATTCATGCGCGATAACGGTCCTCCTCCCAAAAGACTCATGAAAAGTACCTCCGGAGACCATGGGAGAACATGGAGCACAGTTGAAGACACTGATATTCCAAATCCCGGAACTGCTGCAGATATAATCGTTCTTAAAAACGGTAACTGGGTCCTGGTACATAACGATATTGAAGATGGCAGATATCGTCTCTCGGTCTGGCTTTCTGAAGATGAAGGTAAAACATGGCCACACAGAAAAACCCTTGTAAACGGTGCCCCCGGCAGTGACACCAGGGGCCACTACCCTGCAATCATTCAGGGATCAGATGGAAGGATCCATATATCATTTACTAACCAGGTTTCGGGTTCTGAAGGACAACCCGCTTTAAAAAATATTGTTCATGCGGTTCTTACCGAAGAATGGCTTTTGAATTAGTTGTTTTCTGATGCTTTAACTATTTCCAGGGCACTACGGCGGATGGATAGAAATTTATACCAAGAGCTTTGAACCTTTCTCCCTGTTCACCCAGCCTCACCTTATATTCATCCCAGTTTCTGTCTTTCAATGCAGTCCATCCTATTTCAGCATAGCCGGGAAGTCTCGGAAAAACCATATATTCCATTTCATCCATATTCGTTATAGTCTCTGTCCAAAGCGGTGCCTCAATACCTAATATATTTTCCTGACCGATACCAGGAATAAGTTTTGCCGGATCCCACGAATATGCAGTGTCAACATCTATATAGCCAGCCCAGTGCAGCCCCGGCTTTGTAGTTTTATTATACTGCATATCGAGGTACGTTTTTCTCGCCGGCGACATTATTATTTTTGCACCCTGATTAACCGCACTCTTTGCGTTTTTTACATTAGCCCAGTGCTGTGCAAAGAAATTGGGCTTTAAAGTTGCAATCGCTATATCATCCCAGCCGATAACAAGTTTCCCATGTTTTTCAACAATAACCTGCACCCTGTTAATAAATGGAATGAAATCTTCCCTTTTGGTTACATGCGATTCGTCTCCCCCGATATGAATATATGGCCCTGGAGTAAGTGAAACAAGTTCCCTTATAACATCATCTATAAATTTATAAGTGATCTCTTTTGATGTACACAATGAACTAAAACCAACTTTTATCCCGGAATATAATTCAGTGGCTTTCTCGTTGCAATTAAGTTCAGCATATGACGCCAGAGCAGCATTGGTGTGACCGGGCATATCAATTTCCGGAACAATAGTGATATATCGGTCCTTAGCATACTGAACTAATCCTGTATATTGTTGCTGTGTAAAATATCCACCCTGCCCGCCGCCAACCTGTGTGCTGCCACCATGAGTTGCCAGGTTAGGCCACGATTTGATTTCTATCCTCCAGCCTTGATCATCAGAAAGATGTAGATGTAAAAAATTCAATTTATAACTTGCCATAAAATCAATAAATCTCCTGACATCTTCTACTCCGAAAAAATGACGTGCCACATCAAGCATTGCTCCGCGGTACTCATAAACCGGATAGTCGGTAATATTGCCTGATTCAATTTTCCAGGGCCCTTCCTGCCTGGTATTCATTTCAATGCCTGCCGGTAAAAGTTGTATTAAGGTTTGAATGCCACGAAACAGTCCTTCGGGACTATTTCCCGAAAGTTTAACTAGCTTTTTGGTAATGGTCAATTCATACGCTTCTTTCCCGTTTTTTGTATCTGAGTCATTAAGAACAAGATATATATTCCCTTTACCAGGTTCTTTAGTTGTTGATTTGACCTCAAACGCGAAACCTGTCGATGGTCTGAGCCTTTCTGCAAGGTATATCCCAACCTGCTTAAGTTCATCTGATCCACCCCCGGTATAAATATCAGTACCCGGTTTTATGGTGAACCAATCCCCGGTTGCATTTATTAAAACAGGCTTTGGAATAATGGCAGATTTTGTCAGGTCTGATGGAGTTTCTGCCGAACAGGCAACCAGTACAGTCAGCATAAGAGTTAAAATAAGCTTGGCTATTGCGTAGTCTTTTTTTCTGATATTCATAGTTGATTATTTTATTGCGATTAAGATAAAGATTTATTTTAATTTTAATATTCTCAAAACATTGGTTTTATTATTCTGTTATTTTAGTAGTTGAGCCAGTCTGTAAGCAAAAACAAATACACAAAAATCAAAATGAATTTGAAAAAAGATTTTTCAGAGACAGAATTTGAAAAAAATCCATTCACCCAGTTTGGTAATTGGTATAGGGAACATTTATTATGTGGTATTTTAATTCCAGATACGGTAAGCCTCGGAACCTCATCCTCAGCTGGAAAAGTATCTGTAAGAACTGTTTTATTAAAAGAATTCACTGAAAATGGTTTTGTTTTTTTTACAAACTACAACAGCAGAAAAGGAAAGGATTTATCGCAAAATAATTCAGCTGCACTACTGTTTTACTGGCCCGAATCGGGAAGGCAGGTCAGAATTGAAGGTACTGTAATAAAAATATCTGAGGATGAATCTGAATCATACTTTAAGTCCCGGCCCAGGGAAAGCCAGCTCTCAGCATGGGCAAGCGAACAAAGTTCTGTTATCCCCGACAGACAATATCTTGAAAAAAGATATGAACTTTTTAAAAATAAATTTGATAATAATCCTGTTAAGAAGCCTTCCCACTGGGGCGGATACAGGCTTGTCGCAGAGTGGTTTGAATTCTGGCAGGAGGGCAAGTTCCGATTACATGACAGGATTACTTATTCTAAAAGAAATGATATCTGGATAATTGCTCGCCTTGCACCTTAAAATAATTGCCTAAACAAGGTCACAGGCATCAGCAGGCATCCAGTGAGCATCTTTGCCATCCCATTTCACATTACAACCGATCGGATTTGTTTTGGAAACAGAAATAGGTTTTCCGGCTGTAAGTTCCTCAAGTACAATATCAAGGTTATTAACTGACATCTTTGATGTATCCCTTGGATTATCAACACCACGGCCCGTATAAACTAATTTTCTCTCTTCATCAAAAACATAAAAATGGGGAGTCCTCAAAGCTCCATAAGCCCTTGCTACTTCCTGAGTTTTATCATAAAGATAGACCCACGGAAACTTGTGTTTGCTCATTCTTTCAATCATGTTTGGAAAACTGTCCTCCTGGTATGTGTTTTCACTGTTTGAATTTATTCCTGCAAAACCTACTCCCCTGCTAATAAATTTATTAGCCGTAACTCTGGTAACTTCATCAGAACCAATAACATATGGACAATGATTACAGGTAAAAAAGATTACCAGATATTTATATTTCCTGAAATCAGCCAGACTGTATTCTTTTCCCTCTGTGGATTGAAGTTTAAAATCTATCGCCTTGTTCCCTGTTTGTAATGTAAAAGCCATTAATTCAGAATTTAAGGAATAATAATTGCTAATTTAACTGGTTTGCTTTTTAAAATACCATTTAAGCTCTTAAACTAAAACAAAAAAATGCTCTGTTTTGTTTTAATCTAAATCCTGAATTTTAGATAATTGGCATTTGCCATCAGGAAAAAATATTAATTGATTTTACCTTATATAAATTACTTCCCTGGTTAGTGATATCGAATTCCAGAAATATGTGAAGCCCATCCTGATTCTTAAGTTCCGTTTTCCGGTAAACTTAAAATCCTTTTAAAATTACTCATCTATTTTGCTGGGATTTTTTAAAATTCTTTATTCTTCTACGTGAAAAAATATTAATTTAATAAAAAACCTTAAATATCTGATTCCTGATAGAAACAATGCCAATCCGATTCCAATGTATAATACTGCAAGATAGTTTTTGGGTATTGATGAATGCCGGAGGATTATTCCGAGAGTAACCATCAGCAATACAATGAAATAGCTTCTCCATGTCATAAATGCGAAAATGCACTTTTTTCAGTCAGTGGTAATAATCTGCGAAGATTTTTATCCGCAATCTTGAGAAATCCAAAATGGTGTATTGGCATTGCAGTTAAAAACCCTGCCGCATAATATAATATCTGGTCTCTCCCACTCCATAATAATAACCATGAAACAGCCAATCTTACAAGCATAATACCAACTGCACACCAGATTAATCCTGCAAGAAGAACCAGTATTCTTTTGTCTGCTGATGGCTTTAATTTTGTTATAGTCATTTTCTTTTAATCTAGCTTTGCAAGCCGAAATGGATGTATTTCCACTTTTTCCCAGACATTATAATTAAAATACGGCTCATCATTAAGTCTTTCATCGAGCGATTGCCGGTCAGGGAATTCATAAATAATGACTGACCCTATCATCTTCCCTGCTTCATCAAGTATAGCACCTCCGGCAAGACATTCACCTTTTTGTTTTAGCATTTTGATTTTTGCAAGATGCTCTTCACGAACATTTAAACGACGGGCAAGAGCCTCACTGTCAGTTCCGTCATAACCTATTAACAAAAATTGCATGAAATGTATTTTTAAAATTAAACGTAATTCTTTATTAATCAAATTTATAACTTATTCCCTACATAATTGACAAATTTATAACCAGAATATTTTACATTATCATTGTTTATATTTGTTATGTGATAAAACAAAAAAAAAGGTAACAAAATGAATTTTGAAATTATCAGAAATGTTGAATATTAAGAAGCTATTTAACTCTATCGGTTTTTTCAAAGACCTCAGAAGAAAAGATCACTCGCCATCGTACGGAGCTCTTGACATTTTCAAATATATTGGCCCGGGTCTGCTTGTTACTGTAGGTTTTATTGATCCGGGGAACTGGGCGGCAAATATTGCAACTGGCTCAGAATTTGGGTACACCCTCCTGTGGGTAGTCTCTCTTTCTACAATTATGCTTATCGTTCTTCAGCATAATGTAGCTCACCTGGGAATAGCAACAGGACTTTGCCTCTCTGAGGCAGCTACATTTTATTTAAAGCCATGGATTTCAAAATCAGTTTTGTCTTTTGCTGTTCTGGCATCTGTCTCTACTTCACTGGCAGAGATCCTTGGTGGGGCAATAGCTCTGAATATGCTTTTCGACGTTCCAATAAAAGCCGGATCTTCTTTGGTTACAATCTTTGTTCTTATCATGCTGTTTTCTAATTCCTATAAAAAGATAGAAAAGTGGATCATCGGATTCGTATCAGTTATCGGACTATCATTTCTATATGAATTATTCCTGGTAAAGGTCGATTGGATCCAAGCTGGCATTTCCTGGGTCACCCCGTCAATTCCTGAAGGCTCCATATTATTGATAATGAGTGTCCTTGGAGCAGTAGTGATGCCTCATAATCTTTTTCTTCATTCAGAAATTATACAAAGCCGTCAGTGGAATCTTAAGGATGAGCACATTATTAAGAAACAACTTAAATATGAATTTGCTGATACATTGTTCTCAATGATTATAGGGTGGGCAATAAACAGCGCTATGATACTTCTTGCTGCTGCTACATTTTTTAAACACGGACAAAAAGTAGATGAATTACAGCAGGCTGAAAAACTCCTGGAGCCTCTTCTTGGAACCAATGCGTCGGTTGTATTTGCAATTGCTTTGTTATTTGCAGGGATTGCCTCATCAATTACCTCAGGGATGGCAGGAGGATCAATTGTTTCCGGAATGTTTAAAGAACCTTATGATGTTAAAGATAACCATTCACGTATAGGAGTTATTGGTTCACTCGTTGGAGCTCTTATCATAATCTTTTTTATTAATAATCCATTCAAGGGTCTGATTCTGTCTCAGGTATTCCTCAGCATACAGCTCCCATTTACAGTTGCAATACAGGTTTATCTTACCTCGTCAAAAAAGGTCATGGGTAAATATGCAAACAGCCGGTTCCTGGTTGGCTTGTTATTGCTCATTGCAGGAGTGGTTGCTTTCCTTAATATTAAGTTACTTATTGATATTATATTCAAATAAACAGGTTATTGAATTTTTTATGCCAGCCGAAAAGTATAAAACAGGCCTTGTATTAAGTGGAGGAGGAGCAAGAGGATTCGCACACCTTGGAGTTATCCAGGCTCTAAATGAAGCCGGGATCGTTCCGGATGTCATTACCGGAACAAGTGCCGGTGCCATAATTGGTGCTTTATATGCCGATGGCTATACTCCTTTAGAAATTCTAGACCTGATGAATTCAGGTAGCAGGCTTGATTTCATGAGGCCTGCCTTACCAAGGGAAGGACTGTTGCAGATTGGAGGGATTGTTAAAATATTGAAAACCCACCTTCGCGCCAAAACATTTGAAGAGCTGAAAATTCCATTAATTGTTTCAGCAACAGACCTTAATAATGGAAAATCTGAATACTTCTCCACCGGAGAGCTGATCGATCCTGTAATTGCTTCAGCAAGTATTCCCGTACTGTTTCAGCCTGTAATTATCAATAGTATTTATTATGTTGATGGTGGTGTTCTGGATAATCTTCCAATCTTTCCGGTTGAAAATAAATGCAGATTTCTTATTGGCTCATTTGTAAACCCTGTTGGTCCCGTTGAAAAAATCAGTGGCCTGATCAATATTGCTGAACGGACTTTTATGCTTAGTATGTCGAAAGAAATTATCGACAAGTCTAAGAAATTTGATCTTTTTATTGCTCCTTCTGAGCTTAGAAACTACAAAATTCTTGATCCTGAAAAAGCCAGGGAATTATATTCTATTGGCTATAAAGCCACTAAAGAAAAACTAAAAAATATCGATACTAAAGACATAATCAATTAGTTATTATATACTTACTCATTATGGAATATAAAGCAGCTGAAAACCGTTACGAAAAAATGCTATACAACCGGTGCGGTAAAAGTGGTATTAAACTTCCTGCTATATCACTTGGTTTATGGCATAATTTTGGTGGTGTGGATACATTTGAAACTTACCGGAAAGTGCTTTGGTACGCTTTCGATGCCGGAATTACCCATATAGATTTAGCTAACAATTATGGCCCTCCTTACGGTTCAGCTGAGGAAAATTTTGGCCTTATTTTAAAAAAAGATCTTTCCTGCTATCGCGATGAACTTGTTATTTCTACAAAAGCCGGATACGATATGTGGCCCGGCCCTTATGGTAATTATGGTTCAAGAAAATATCTTCTGGCCAGCCTCGATCAGAGCCTAAACAGGATAGGGATTGAATATGTTGACATATTCTATTCACATCGCCCTGATCCTGAAACACCACTTGAGGAGACAATGGGGGCTTTAATTCAGGCTGTTCACCAGGGCAAAGCTTTATATGCAGGTATTTCGAATTATCCTCCCGATACCACTAAAAAAGCTGTGAGTATATTAAAAGAATCAGGTGTGCCATGTTTAATTCACCAGTTTAAATATTCTATGTTTGAGCGAAAAAGTGAAGGCGGACTGCTTGATGTACTTGAAGAGAATGGTGTCGGAGGTATTGCTTTTTCGCCGCTTGCACAGGGTTTGCTGACAGACAAGTACTTAAATGGAATTCCTGACGATTCCCGTGCAGGAAAATCACATGGCCATTTGCAGAAACATGAAGTCTCGGAAGATGTATTGGGGAGAGTTAAAAAGTTAAATGAGATAGCACTATCACGAAATCAATCCCTTGCACAAATGTCATTAGCATGGTTGCTTAAAGACCCGAGGATAACATCTGTATTGATCGGTGCAAGATCAGTCGATCAACTCAGTGACAGTTTAAAAACACTAAATAATAAAAACTTTTATGCAGAGGAACTTCAGATAATAAATGAAATTTTAAAATAACCCCCTGGGCTGTGCTCCCACTTATCAATTTACCATGCAGAATAACAAAGTGGTAGGTTAATAAGTCTGAACACACTTACTCCGAATGACAATAATAACTTATATATTGACAAATTATTAAAATATCTCTTTTTAATACCTTCTTAAAATGAAAACATTCAAAATCCTCGCAGTTACAATCGGTTTCATTTTCCTGGTTAATAGTTGTTCATCACCGGAAAGAGGACAAAAAGAACCTGTAGATTATGTTAATCCTTATATGGGAAACATAAGCCACTTGCTGGTTCCAACATTTCCAACAATTCACTTACCAAACAGTATATTACGGGTTTATCCTGAACGCAGGGATTATACCGGATTAATCTTAAGAGGATTACCCCTGGTTGTTACAAGTCATCGCGGAAGCTCTGCTTTTAACCTGAGTCCGTTTCAGGGTCAGGAAAAAGATATTCAGCCGGTAATCTCCTACAGCTATGATCTTGAAAAAATTACCCCATATTCATATTCCGTATTTCTTGATGAACAGAAAACGAATGTCCGCTTTGCTGTTTCTCACCAGTCTGCAATGTATGAGATAAATTTTGGCCGGAAAGAACCTGCACAAATTATTGTTAACTCACGATTTGGTGAAATAAAATGGGACGGTAAAGCCATTTCTGGTTACCAGAATCTGGATCAAAAAACAAAAATATTTCTGTACCTTGAAACTGACTGTATGCCAAATAGTTCTGATATTCTGAAAGATGGAATTATTGAAAAAGGAGGATCTGCTGCCTCCGGGCGTAATGCTTGTATAATTTTGAATTTCCCTGGTGAAACAACCTTATTGCATATAAAATATGGAATATCATTTATTGATGAAGATCAAGCCAGAAAAAATATGGAACGGGAAATTAACTCGTTTAATATGAATACTTTGTTGAATGAAGGATGCCGGATCTGGAATGATGTCCTTGGCAAAATACAGGTTACCGGTGCATCTTCAAATGATTTATCAGTATTCTATACGTCTCTGTACCGCACATATGAAAGACCTGTTAATATTACAGAAGATGGACGATATTTCAGTGCTTTCGACGGAAAAATTCATGACGGAAACGATACTCTTTTTTACACAGATGACTGGATCTGGGATACTTATCGGGCTACCCATCCACTCAGGGTGATAACAGAACCTGAAATGGAAGTCGATATTATTAATTCATATATAAAAATGGCTGATCAAATGGATAATAACTGGATGCCAACTTTTCCGGAGATCACAGGCGACAGCCGGCGTATGAACTCCAACCACGCTGTAGCAACAGTTATAGATGCATACAATAAAGGTCTTAAGGGATTTGACCTCGAAAAAGCATATGTAGCGTGTAAAAACGCTATTATGGAGAAGACACTTGCCCCCTGGTCAGGAAAACCAGCAGGTGAACTGGACCGTTTTTACAGGGAACACGGCTATATACCTGCTCTGCGCGAAGACGAAACCGAAAACATTCCTGAGGTACACTCCTTTGAACGACGTCAGCCTGTAGCAGTAACTCTTGGTACTTCATATGATGAATGGTGCCTTGCACAGATCGCAAAAAATCTCGGAAAAACAGAAGATTATAATTACTTTCTTAAAAGCTCCAACAACTTTCGCAACCTTTTTAATAAGGAAACTTCCTTTTTTCATCCAAAAGACAGCAAGGGCGAATTTATCATGCCTTTCGATTACAAATTTTCCGGAGGGCAGGGGGCACGAGGTTATTACGGGGAAAATAATGCATGGACATATCGTTGGGACGTCCAGCACAATATTGCCGGTCTGATAAGTCTGATGGGCGGAAGAGATGCATTTTCAGCAAATCTTGATGCTACATTTATCGAACCATTAGGCAAAAGTAAATTTGAATTTTATGCACAATTGCCAGATCATACTGGTAATGTAGGCCAGTTCTCAATGGCTAATGAACCTTCACTGCATATTCCATATCTTTATAATTATTCAGGTCAGCCGTGGAAAACACAAAAACTGATTCGTTTGTTGCTAAATCAATGGTTCCGAAATGATTTGATGGGCATTCCAGGTGACGAAGACGGTGGAGGAACATCAGCCTTTGTAGTATTTTCTAAAATTGGCTTTTATCCTGTTACGCCTGGTTCACCAACATATAATATTGGAAGCCCTGTCTTCCCCCTTACTGTCATTAAGATGGGAAATGGCAAAGAGTTCCGGATTATTGCTAAAAACTGTTCAGAAGATAATAAGTATATTCAGTCTGCTAAACTAAATGGCGAAGATTGGAACAAACCATGGTTTAGTCACGATGCAATAAAAGATGGAGGAACTCTTGAGCTTATAATGGGGAATACAGCTAATAAATCGTGGGGAGCCTCATCTGATGCAGCTCCTCCAAGTTCTGAATTACCTGAATAAGAATGAGTTAAAGACAAGAATTGGATAAATAAAAAAATGATAAAGGGTATTATCTGATCAGGGAATAAAGTAATTTTATTTCTTCTTCCCATAATTCTTCTTCAGGAGTTTCAAGAATCAGTGGCATATTGTCAAACCGGGGATCATTCATAATTATTGAGAAAATCTCATTCCCAAGAAATCCTTTACCAATATTCTCATGACGGTCAACCCTCGTGGCATATTCCTTTTTTGAATCATTTAAATGCATCCCTTTAAGATATTTGAACCCTATGAGACCATCAAACTGAAGAAATGTTTCTTTAAATCCCTCAGGTGTTTTAAGATCATAGCCTGAAGTGTAAGCATGACAAGTATCTATACAAACTCCAATTCTTGATTTGTCTTCAACTTTGTCAATAATATATGCGATCTGTTCGAATTTAAACCCCAGGTTAGTGCCCTGTCCTGCAGTATTTTCAATAACTGCGGTTACGCCATTTGTTTTATCAAGAACAATATTTATCGATTCTGCAATTCTGGCCAGGCAATCATATTCACTAATTGCATTCAAATGACTTCCGGGGTGAAAATTCAGTCTGTCAAGCCCGAGCAATTCACAACGCTGCATTTCATCCAAAAATGAAGATCTCGATTTTTCAAGTGCCTCTATCTCGGGATGGCCAAGATTGATAAGGTAGCTGTCATGTGGCAAAATCTGAAAAGGTTTATATTGAAATTTTTCACAATTTTCCCTGAAGATTTTTATACTTGCCTGTGTGAGAGGATTTGAAAACCATTGCCTCTGATTTTTTGTAAACAGGGCGAATGCCTTCGCCCCGATTCGGTTGGCATTTTCCGGAGCATTCTGAACTCCTCCTTCTGCACTTACATGCGCTCCAATGTATTTCATATCGTTTATTGAATCTTCATATTGCATTTAATCCTCTGTATACTTCCTTTCCAGATTAATAATAACTTGTCCCGTCCCAGCAATGAGTACATAATTTTTCTTTAGGTAGACCAATGGCATCAACCAGGTCATCGAGTCTCTGGTAAACTAAAGAATCAAGATCGAGGTTACTTGCAATTTGCTGAACCATTTTCGAATATTTTTCTGAGTCGGGATTTGAATATTCATTAAGATCTTTTTCATCCCCTCCCAACTGACTGATAGCTTTTCTTCCTGCCAGTTCTAAAATTGACCTTGATTCTGAGAAATTAAGAAAATCGCAGGCAAATAAAAGCGGGGGACATGCAATTCTCATGTGTACCTCTGCTGCTCCGGATTCTCTCAGATCAATAGTATTATCTTTTAACTGTGTCCCTCTTACGATGCTGTCATCAAGAAACACCATTTTTTTTCCTTCAATAACTGCTTTATTTGGAATTAGTTTCATCTTGGCAACCAGGTCGCGTTGTCCCTGGTTCTGGGGCATAAAGCTACGTGGCCAGGTTGGTGTATATTTAGAATAAGCCCTTTTATACGGGATCATTTTTTCATTTCCGTAACCAACTGCGTGCCCTACTCCCGAATCGGGAATACCACAAACAAAGTCAGCATTAACAGTATCTGTTCTGGCAAGAGATGCACCGCATCTGTAACGACATTCATCAACATTTATTCCTTCATAAAATGATGGAGGATAACCGTAGTAAACCCATAAAAAGGAACATATTTGCATTCTATCGCCAGGCTTCCTGAGTTGTTCATAACCATCTGAAGTAACATGAACTATTTCACCCGGACCCAGAAAATAATCTAATTCAAATCCTGTATTTGGAAATGAACATGATTCAGACGCAACTGCGTAGGCATTCTCTTTTTTCCCGATCACTACCGGTGTTCTGCCAAGTTTGTCTCGGGCAGCAATAATTCCATCTTCTGTCAGTATGAGCAGAGAACAGGAACCTTTAATATTATCAAATACATTATTGATTCCTTCAACAAAGCTTTCCTTCTCACAAATAAGGTTAGCAACAACTTCAGTGGGATTAATGTTCCCCTCAAAATTCTCGGTAAAGTGATTCTTCATTTTCAGAAACCTGCTCTCGAGTTCAAGTATGTTAACCAGCCTGCTTACTGTAACAATGGCAAATCGTCCAAGATGAGAATTAAATAATATCGGCTGCGGATCTGTGTCACTTATCACTCCAAGTCCCGATTTCCCTGCAAACATGCTCAGTTCATCTTCAAACTTTGTCCTGAAATAAGAATTTTCTAGATTATGTATCGACCGCCTGAAACCTTTTCCGGGAACAATAAACACCATTCCTGCCCGTTTTGTCCCAAGATGTGAATGATAATCTGTTCCATAGAACACATCATCAACACAGCCGGTCTTTGATATAACTCCGAAAAAACCACCCATATTATTGATTATAAATTAATTAAGAATTAATTGTTCTCATGTAAATTTAATCATTGAATCGGAAATTATTATAATTATGTATATATTATTATTTTTGCTCACTAAATCTTTTTAACACAGTAATATAAATGACTGACACAAACAAGGTAACTCAGGTTGAGCATGAACCAAAAAAAAGTGCTCCTATAAAGATGATAGCCACATCAATTATTCTGGCTGTATTATTAATATTTCTTGTAGTAATGTATTTCGACCAGAAGCACAAAATGGTCGAGATGGAGACTATCCTGACACAGGAAAAAGACTCCCTGGCGAATGAATTAAAACAAATGGTTATTGCTTATGATACACTTAAAACAAATAACGATAGCCTTAATGCCGGACTGGAAAAAGAAAGGACCAGGATAGTACAGTTATTATCAGTGAATGCATCAAATGTTCAACTGATAAAAAAATACAAGAGCGAGATCACAACAATGAGAGAAATCATGAAAAGCTACATTGTTCAGATCGACTCACTAAATTCACGAAATAAAGTCCTGGTAGCAGAGAACACTGAAATCCGCCAGCAAATTACACAGGTCCGGAATACTAATACAGAACTTTCAAAAGTTAAAGAGGAACTAAGTACAAAAGTCGAGATTGCCTCAGTAATTCAGGCTAAAGATATCGTTGCGGTTGCATTGAATAAGAAAAGAAAGGAAACAACACGCATAAGTCTTCTTGATAAACTTCGTATCTGTTTTACTCTTCGCGAAAATCCACTGGCAAAAGCCGGTTCAAAACAGGTATTTATGAGGGTTATAAGGCCCGATTCACTTGTTATTACAAGTAGTCCTGATAATTTGTTTGAGTACAAAGAAGGTAAAATGATTTTTTCGGCCAGCCGCGATGTGGATTATATCAATCAGGATATAGAAATGTGTATCTTTCTTGATAACACAGGTGATTTTATTGTTGGTACATATACCGTTGAACTTTACCTTGAGAATAATTTAATTGGAAAAACAACATTTATGCTAACAAAAAAGTAGCATTTAATCGGGTGGCATCATAAATTCCGAAATTATATTATCAGATATCATCTTTCCCTGGTTTGTTAGAACCAGGGTTTTTTTATCCTGCTTTATAAGGCCATAATCTTTGAACTTTCCTGCCAGATTAATAATATAATCGTATCCCTCCTTTTCAAATGTCTTCTCAATATATTCGAGATCTATTCCCCACATTGTTCTTAAAGAGGTCATAATATATTCATTAAAACGGGCTTTCGTATCCAGTTCTTCACTTTCAAAAAAAGATTTTCCCGATTTTAAGAATTTTATATAATTATTAAGATTTTTAATATTCCACTGCCGGGAATAACCATTAAAAGAGTGCGCAGAAGGACCAAGCCCAAGATAATTTACCTGTTTCCAGTAATTTGAATTATGTATTGAGAAATAGCCTGGTTTTCCAAAATTTGATATTTCATAATGAATAAAACCTGCGGAGTCTGCTTTTTCTATCAGCTTATTAAAGAGAGCTACGCTTTCATCCTCTTCAATTTCATTTAATAAACGTTTCTCAAGCATTTTACCGAATACAGTTCCCGGTTCAATTGTCAGGTGATAAGCCGAGAGATGTTTTATTTCATATGAGAATGAAAGGTCGAGATTTGAAATCCAATCGTCCAGACCCATCCCCGGAATTCCATAGATAAGATCAATAGTTACATTCTCAAACCCTGCCTTAAATGTCTCTTTTAGTGCCACAGAAGCCTGTGCCGAGTTATGGCGCCTGTTCAGAATTTTCAGATCCGAATCTCTCCATGATTGAATCCCTAAACTTATCCTGTTTATATTAAGCATCTTAAGACCAGTTAAATATCCGGAATTAACATCTTCAGGATTTAATTCAATAGTAATTTCACAGGTTTTTTCTACCCTGAAATTTTTATATATACCATTAAGAATAGCATCGAGCTCCTGAACTGTAAACATAGACGGCGTTCCACCACCAATATAGATTGTTGAAATACTGTCTGTGCCAAGATAATCTTTCCTTAAAGTGATTTCCCTGAGCATAGCTTCTATAAATGCGGAATTCTCATCTCCAGTGGAAATTATATGATAGAAATCACAGTAAAAACATAACTTTTTACAAAAAGGAATATGTATATAAACTCCTGCCATCTATAAATAATGCAATTATGTAATTTATAAATTAAATAGCATAATATTAATTAATTTTAGCGCAAATATTTAAAATGGTTAAGAAGAATTTAATCTCAGTTCTGGTAGCTCTTATCATAATGTATCTTAGTCTGGCCAACTCAAATACATTCGATAAAGTTTCCTTATTTAAGATACCATACATAGATAAAATTGCACATTTCAGTATGTATTTTTTACTGATGTCAACAATTATAATATTAAATAGAAACAGTATTAATAGTATTAAAAATCTGTTTTTAATAGCACTTATTCCAATGTTTTATGGTATAGTGATTGAAATACTGCAAATAACAGTTACCTCAAGTCGTTCGGGAAATTTTCTTGATATTGTTTTTAATTCTGCCGGAATTCTTCTTTCTATCTTATTATGGATATTGATCAAACCTTTGATTAAAGAATATATCAGATAGAAATTAATTCTTCATTATCCGCCTTTATTACCAGATCATAAATTGTTCTGGTCCTGAATAGTTTTATTAATCCTGATCTTGTTTTTTCATAATCGTCGTGAAGCGGACAATGTTTCTTGTCCTTTTTTACTCCTTCGCAGGAACCATTATGCATGATACAATTCGTGAATACATCTTTACCATCAATTGTATTTACAATATCAAGTAATGTTATTTTCTTAGGATCTCTCAGTAAAGAAAATCCTCCATGAGGACCCTTGGTAGAACTGAGAATTTTTTGTTTTGTAAGCTGCTGAAGAATTTTCGCAAGAAATGGTGTAGGAAGATTAAGATCACTGCTTATTTTCTTGATACCTGTTTTTCCGTTTGTGACTGGCATACTCGCCAGGTATATTACTGCCCTTATACCATATCTGCATGAGTTTGATAGCATATTAATATATTTTTAATGATATCTTGTCTATTCTTGTCTGGTGGCGACCACCTTCAAATTGTGTATCAATAAATGTTTTTACTATCAGGTATGCTTCTGATTCAGAAATAAATCTTCCCGGAAGTGCACAGATATTTGCATTATTGTGACTTCTGGCCAGGCGACTTATCTCTTCATTCCAGCATAAGGCACTTCTGATTCCCGGATGTTTATTTGCAGTCATATTAATCCCGTTTCCCGAACCGCATATTGAAATTCCAAGTTCATACTCCCCTGCAGATATAGAATTTGCCAAAGGATGACCAAAATCCGGATAATCAACACTCTCATCTGAAAAACATCCAAAATCTTTTACCTCATGTTTTTCCTTTTTCAGATAACTTAATAACTTTTCCTTTAGGAAATACCCGGCATGATCTGATGCAATTGCGATCTTTTTCATATTAAAATTATTGACAATAAATTTTTGTTAACTGACCGCAAATTAATACAATTGATTTATAATATAAAAAAGTATTCCGTTAACATTAATATTTGCCCTTGCAATACTAATATTAACAAAATAGCAGAGAGTTTGTTTGGATTGAAGATTAAGAAACAACTAATGTTCATGCTTTGTTGTTAATAACATGTAAACAATCTATTATTAAAAAGTATAAAATAGTGGTTTTTTAAACTTTTTAGGCTGATAAAATGAAATGAAATCCATTTGAATAAAGTTTTAAGAAAATAATGTGAAAATATCAACTACTAATAAACTCTGAATTCTTTAATTTTGATCACTTTTTACTACAGATAATCAAATATCAACAATTGTTAATTATTATGCTAACATATTGATTTTCAAAAATGGTATATTTTTTGAGTAGTTGAAAAGTTGTTTATTCAATGATAATGATGACAAAAACAATAAAAAAATAATTTTTATATCAACACTATTAACAGCATATTATAACTATCATAAATAAAATTTAAAATATCTTTTAAGAATATTATGCTGTTAATAAGAATACCAAAATCACAGTTAAGTAAAAAATCCATATTAACTTAATTGATTAAGTTTACAAGAAAAAAATTGTATTTAAGAATGAAAACTCAATCTTCAGATCATTATATATCAGAAATTAAGAGAATGAAGCATGAAAAAAATGCAATCATTCTAGCTCATTATTATCAAACAGGAGATATTCAGGATATTGCTGATTTTGTTGGAGATAGTCTTGCTCTATCCCAAAAAGCTGCTTCCAATTCAGCTGATATTATATTATTTTCAGGTGTTAAGTTTATGGCAGAAACAGCAAAAATACTTGCTCCTGAAAAAAAAGTTCTTCTTCCTGATATAAATGCAGGTTGCTCATTGGCTGATTCCTGTAAGGAAGATGATTTTAAAAAATTTCTGAGTGAAAATCCTGGAAGAACAGTTGTGTCGTATGTTAATACATCAGCTGAGATCAAGGCATTATCAGATATAATTTGCACTTCCTCAAATGCAGTTCAGATTGTCGAATCCTTGCCAGTAAACGAAAAAATAATCTTTGCTCCTGACAGGAATTTAGGAAATTATGTTCTGAATAAAACAGGCAGGGACATCATTGTTTGGAATGGTACTTGCCATGTTCACGAAGAGTTTTCACTGGAAGCAATTTTGAAATTGAAAAAAGAAAATCCAGAGGCAAAAATTATTGTACATCCTGAATGTGAACTTCCGGTTAGAATGGTTGCTGATTATATAGGATCCACATCTGCCCTGTTGAATTATACAAACAATGATTTGGGAAAAACTTATATTGTTGCAACTGAGGCAGGTATAATTCACCAGATGATAAAACTAAATCCCGGAAAAAAATATATTCCTGCTCCTCCGAGAGATTCAACCTGTGGTTGTAGCGAATGCAGTTTTATGAAACTTATAACAATAGAAAAAATTTATAAATGTCTGTTAAAAGAAGAACCTGAGATTTTTATAGATGCTGATATCCTGTCAAAAGCACAGAAACCAATAAAAAGAATGATGGATATATCGGAAAAACTTGGCCTCTAGATTATGAAAAAGATTAGAGCTTTTATAACATTTTTTTTAATATGTGAAATTGTTTCAGCCCAGGATGCTGGTACCTTAAAAGATGGATACCATGTATTTAAATATCCCAACGGAACAATATCAAGCGAAGGAATGATCAGGTTGGGAAAACCTGAAGGATTCTGGAAGAGTTATTATGTTACCGGAGTCAAAAAATCGGAAGGAAAAAGGACTAATTTTCTTCTTGACAGTATCTGGATATTTTATGATCAGACTGGAGATACAACGGAGAAAATAAATTATCTGTTTGGTAAAAAAAATGGATGGTATTATAAATATAAGAAAGATCCGTCAGTTGGCGTTTATTTATGGTCAAAAGAACTATATGCGGGTGACAGGAAAGAGGGAACTGGATATAACTATTTTCCTGACGGAAAGATCCAACAGACTATTGCTTTTAACAGCGGGAAAAAAGAGGGTCTTTCGAAAGAATATGACAAGGAAGGCAATATTGTTACTCTTCTTGAATATAATAATGATTTTTTGGTCAGCAGGGAACGGATAAACAGATCAGACTCTAAAGGATTAAAACAGGGAGAATGGAAGGAATTCTATCCAAGCGGCCGGATTAAAACGGAAAAAACGTATGTTGATGACCTGCTACATGGATATTATAAGGAATATGATATTCGTGGCAGACTTGTGTTTACCATGCTTTATGAAAACGGATCAATTGTAAAGTCAAGAGTTGAAGATGAACCTGATATAGAAATTGTAAATAAGTATGATCAGGATGGTAGTCGCATTTACAGCGGACCCTACAGAAACAATGTTCCTGTGGGTATACATCGCGAATTCGGTAAAGATGGGAAAGTAACAAATGCTTTTATGTATAACGATAATGGTTTGTTACAGTCTGAAGGTATTATTGATGAAGCAGGAAGATTTAATGGCAAATGGAAAGATTATTATTCTATAGGTAAAATACAGGCAGAAGGACAGTTTTCAGATAACCGCAGAACAGGAAGTTGGAAATTTTATGACAAAACGGGTAAGGTTGAACAGATAGGATCATTTAATAACGGTCGTCCTGACGGATTATGGAAATGGTTTTATGATAACGGATCATTACTCAGGGAAGAGGAATATTTTCAGGGACAAAGGGATGGTTTATTCACGGAATATTCTGTTACCGGGGAGGTTATTGCCCAGGGACAATATTCAGACGGTGAGAAGAATGGTGAATGGAAGTTTAATTCTGGTGATTTTACAGAGGAAGGAAAGTATATTATAGGATTAAAAGATGGCATCTGGAAATCATATTATAAATCAGGGAAAATAAAATTTAAAGGTAATTTTGTTCAGGGTAATCCAGATGGTCAGCAAAGTTTTTACTACGAAAACGGCAGGATAAGGGAAGAACAGTATTACCAGATGGGAATTCGGGAGAAAACCTGGAAGAAATTTAATGAAGAAGGCCTCACAGTGCTTGAAATTGCATATAAAAATGATGTGGAGATCAGTATTAACGGCGTTAGAATTAAATTGCCGGAGAGCGACACTAAGCTGATTAAATAGTTACTTTGCGTTATGGATGATAATATCAATATCAGGAAAGATTTTATTTCAGTAACTGATAAGGAATTTGAAAGGCAGCTTCGGCCACTAAATTTCAGCGACTTTAAAGGACAAAGACAGGTAATGGAAAACCTTGTGGTCTTTGTCACAGCAGCAAAGCAGCGAAAGGAATCACTCGATCATGTATTACTCCATGGCCCGCCGGGACTTGGGAAAACAACTCTGGCAACTATAATAGCTAATGAACTGCATGTTAATTTACGTGTAACCTCAGGACCTGTTCTGGACAAGCCTGGTGATCTGGCCGGACTACTCACCAACCTTCAGGAAGGAGATGTTTTATTTATTGATGAAATTCACCGGTTAAGCCCGATCGTTGAGGAATATCTCTACTCAGCAATGGAGGATTTTCAAATAGATATAATGATCGACAAAGGGCCTAGTGCCAGATCAGTTCAATTGACACTTAATAACTTCACACTGATCGGGGCAACAACACGCTCAGGACTTCTTACCAGCCCGCTCAGAGCAAGATTTGGTATAAAGTTCCATCTCGAATATTATGATCATGAAATACTCACGGGAATAGTAAAAAGATCAGCTGGTATTCTAAATGTCAGAATAGATGAAGAGGCTGCAGTTGAAATAGCCGGAAGAAGCAGGGGAACTCCGAGAATAGCCAATGCATTGCTTAGAAGAATTAGAGATTTTGCCCAGGTTAAAGGCTCTGGAGATATTGATATAGAAATAACACGATATGGTTTAAAAGCTCTGAACATCGACCAGAATGGACTCGATGAAATGGATAATAAAATTCTCTCTGTTATAATAGATAAATTCAATGGAGGTCCTGTTGGATTAACTACAATTTCTACAGCTGTTGGCGAAGAAAGCGGAACCATTGAAGAAGTATATGAACCTTTTCTTATTAAAGAAGGATACCTGAAGAGAACTCCAAGAGGCAGGGAAGCTACGGAGTTCGCATATAAACATCTTGGTAAACAATATGGATTGAACCGACCAGGTACTCTGTTTTCCTAGGGCTTAATGTTATAACAATAAACAGTGCTAATTAAAAACATTACTTATTTTCTCCAGGCCCTTTTTATTTAAAATTTTTATTTTTCTGCCATTAAGTTCAACCAGCTTGTCAGATTTAAACTCAGATAATAACCTTATTACCGATTCTGTTGCAGTACCTACAATGTTTGCAAGCTCTTCGCGGGTCAGAGATATATTCAGGAATTGCTGATCGTCAAGACCAAAATCTTCTACAAGAAGTAGAAGGATTTCAGCAAGCCTTTCTCTGACTGTTTTCTGAGCAATATCTGTTATAAAAGAATTTGCTTCACCCAACTCATGACAGGCCAGTTTCAGTAATTCAAGTGAGTATGTCGGATTTGTCTTAATAAATGATGTTAATATTTCAGATGGGATAAAACAAACCTGACAATCTTCTATGACTTTCGCTGAAGTGCAAGCTAATTCGTTACTTAATACACTTCTGTAAGCAATAATATCTCCGGTTTTAGCAAAACGTATAATTTGTTCTTTACCGTCAAAACCTGTCTTAAATACTTTTATGATTCCACTGTTTATACAAAAAAAACCACTAATACGGTTACCCTCCTGGTAAAGGATATCTCCTCTCTTATACTGCCTGAAATCTTTTTCAAAATTGATTATTTCAACTTCATCAGGTGTAAGATATTTAAAAATAGAACCGGATTCAAGTGCGCATCTGTCACACAGAGGTACATGATTTTCTTGTTGTTTCATATCCTGGTTGCAATTAAAATGCTAAGATTAACATTACATTTTTAATAATATTCTAATTCTGCTAAAATGCAGTTTTAAACTGATCAAGAAATCTTATGTCATTTTCGAAATATAAGCGAAGGTCATTAACCTGGTATTTCAGCATCGTCAGTCTTTCAATACCCATACCAAATGCAAAACCGGTATATTTATTACTATCAATATTGCAGGATTCAAGAACGTTCGGATGTACCATTCCACATCCAAGTATCTCCAGCCAGCCAGTGTATTTACAAACATTACATCCCTTTCCTCCGCATATTTTACAACTTACATCCATTTCAGCTGACGGTTCGGTAAACGGGAAATAGGATGGCCTTAACCTTATTTCTGTATCTTTTCCAAACATTTCACGTGCAAAGAAAAGCAATGTTTGTTTAAGATCTGCAAAGGAGACATTTTCATCAATATAAAGGCCTTCTACCTGATGAAAAATGCAGTGAGCCCTTGCAGAAATAGCTTCATTGCGGAAAACTCTGCCTGGCGAAATAGTACGTATGGGAGGTTTTTGATTCTGCATGACTCTTACCTGCACTGAAGAGGTATGTGTGCGAAGTAGAATATCTTCGGGACTCGAATCTTCTGATGAAATCCTTGAAATATAAAAAGTATCCTGCATATCTCTGGCCGGATGCTCAGGCGCAAAGTTAAGTTTAGTGAAAACATGATCATCATCCTCAATTTCAGGACCTTCAGAAACAATAAATCCTATTCTGTTAAAAATATTAATTATTTCATTCCTGATAATTGAAATAGGATGTCGCGATCCGGTTGAAATGGGACCTGAAGGACGTGTCAGGTCCTTTACATCAAAAGTCTCGTCTGTCGCTGACAATGTAGCTTTTATAGAATTGTATTTTTCATTTGCATTTTGTTTTAAAATGTTAAGCTTTTGGCCAACTTCTTTTTTTTCTTCTGCTGCTATATCCCTGAAATGTTCAAATAGTTCGGATATGAGCCCTTTTTTACTGAGATATTTCAAACGAAAAGTTTCTAAGTCTTCCGGACTTTTTACGGAGTAGTTTGAAACTTCTTCTAAAAGATCTTTTATTTTTTGAAGCATTAATATGTTTTTTAAGGAGATAGGTAATTATTTATTTACAATCCTGATTTTTAGAATTTTTATATCTGTTAAAGGTTTGTCATGACTGTCAGTATTTACGGCAGCGATTTTATCAACAACATCAAGTCCTTCAATTACTTCACCAAAAACGGTATATGTTCCGTCAAGTCGGGGTACGCCTCCTGTGTTTTTATATATATTTCGATGTTCTTCAGGAATCTTATAATCTGTATTTTCAGTTAGAAGCCTGAACATTTTAATAGAGGCTATCTCATGTATCTGGCTATCGGGGATTGTTGTTCCTGATAATCTGACACTATCAGCCGTTTCCTTAAGAATTCTGCTGAAATTACACTGTTTTATATTATTATTAATTCTCTGCTCTGCGAGATTAAGCTCTTCATCTGAATATTTTATTCCCTGAACTATGTAAAACTGAGTACCTGATGATCTCATATTTGGATTTACATCATTACCCTCTCTGGCTGCTGCCAGAGCCCCTTTTTTATGAAAATACTGTGTGTTGAATTCTGCCGGGATAGTATAAGTATTAATTGAATCGGGAAGCGGAGTTTTTAATGACGATTTTGTTGCCAGATCCCCTCCCTGTATCATGAAATCCTTGATTACTCTGTGAAACAACACATCATCATAATAACCTGATTTGACGAGCTTAATAAAATTATCACGATGCAAAGGTGTGGCATCGTATAGTTTTATTTTTATATCGCCTAGAGTAGTTTTCATTGTAACGACAGTATTATTGTTACCTCCGGGTGCATTACATGAGATGAGCATTAAAATAAGAGGAATGAGCATTAATTTTTTGCAAGAGCGGTTCATGAAAATTTCATTTATTAGTTATAAATATTACTTTAAATTAGACTGTAAAGATATTTAACTTTGGATGATACACGAAAATATTGGTTTTCAAATTTAGTTTTTAAGCAATACAATTATTTGTAATGATGGAATTAACCTTTAAAAGTATATTTGTAATCAAATTTATTTCGTGAAAGAGGTTCAGAAATTAGCTAAGCAGACCCTTATCTATGGATTAGGTACTATTGTTCCAAGATTTCTTAACTATGGGATTCTGACATTTTTCTACACCAGGGTGTTTGATAAATCTGAATATGGTATTGTAACGGAGCTATATGCATGGATGGTCCTGTTACTTGTGGTTCTGACTTATGGTATGGAGACAGGATTTTTTAGATTTTCACAAAATAAAGAAGATTATGATAAAGTTTACAGTACTGCACTTATAAGCCTTCTTGTAACTTCGGTTGGTTTTATTCTGTTTGTATTTATTTTTATTGATCCTGTATCATCTGTACTTAATTACAGTGAGAATCATAATTATATAAAAATGTTTGCAATGATTGTATCAATCGATGCATTTTCGGCAATACCTTTTGCAAGACTAAGGAAGGAAAACCGACCGATAGTTTTTAGTTTCATTAAAATTATGAATGTTATTGTTACGATAATAGTGGTTCTCTTTTTATTGAAAATTGCTCCTGGAATTTATGAAAAAAGTAATGGTTGGTTTCGAAAATACTATGATCCTGAGTATGGTGTAGGATATGTGTTTCTTGCAAATCTTATTGGAAGCTCAGTAACACTTATTATGTTATTGCCGTTTATACTAAAGACAAAATTTGTTTTCATAAAGACAATTTGGGTAAAAATGATTGGTTATTCTTTTCCTCTGCTGATTGCGGGACTCAGTGGATCTATAAACGATACTATTGACAAGGTAATCCTGCGGCGAATGATAGGCGAAGATACTGGACTTCAGACTGTAGGAGTATATGGTGCAGGATATAAGATTGCTGTTCTGATGGCTCTCTTTATTCAGATGTTCAGGTTTGCTGCTGAACCATTTTTTTTCGAACGGGCCAAATATGAAAATGCCAAAGAAACATATGCATTTGTTATGAAATATTTTGTGATTACGATGTTAGTCGTTTACTTAGGGATCAATCTTTATATATCAGGTATACAGTATATTGTAGGTATAAACTTCAGAGAGTCAATCGTAGTTGTACCTATAATAAGTATGGCTTATTTATTTTATGGCATATATGTTAATCATAGTATCTGGTATAAATTGAATGATCTTACGAGGTTTGGAATTTATATTACTCTGGTGGGAGCAACTATTACTGTGATTATAAATTTATTGTTGATTCCTTATTATGGATACATGGCCTCTGCATGGGCACATGTGGTTTCCTATGGAGCAATGATTATTTTGTCATTCATTATGGCGGAAAAGTATTATAAAGTGAATTACAATATGATTAAGCTTATTCCGTATTTTATGATGGCCCTGGGGATGGTAATTTTTGGAAGATACTTTAACTATCCTAATTTAATAACAGAGTTAATAATAAACACTTTATTTCTGACTATCTTCATTGTTTATGCTCAGTTTAAAGATAAAATTTTAACAGTTTTTTTCAGAAAGGAAACATTATGATCTTAAGAGTAAAAAATAGGTTTAAGCACCGGTTTCCGGAATACTCAGCAAAATTTCCAGAAAAAACAGATGAAAGGGAAAAGTTTGATTACTATATTGTTACAAAGAAAAATATTTTATATTTTGTTTCATTATTGTTTATTATAGTTGCTTTTTTTGCATGTAGCAAAAAAACTATTCCTGCAAAAGTAACAGGACTTCAGTCAAAAGCATATGATGTTGCAACCTTTAATTACGTTTATGTAGAGGGAATAAAACAAAAGCTTTTAGGAAATAGCGGAGAAGCTTTAAAGCATTTCGAACAATGTTTGAAGATTAATACTGAAAGTGATGCTGTATACTATCAGATGGCACAGATAGTTATTTCGAATGGCGACAATGATAATGGAAAGAAGTATATAAAGAAGGCTATTTCTATTGATGAAAAGAATCTTTGGTACATTATGATGCTGTCAAGTTTGTATTATCAGAATAAGGAAATTGACAGCGCTATTATTTTTTACGAAAAGGCAATTAAATTTTATCCCGGTAAAGAGGATCTGCAGTTGACGTTGGGAAATTTGTATTCAGAGAAAGGTAACTACGAAAGAGCGAACCTGATATTTGATACATTGGATAAAAAATATGGGGTGAATGAAACATCTACTCTTGCTGCTGTTAAAAGTCTGATGTTGGCGAAAAGATATGATGAAGCATTAAACAAAGTTATTTTATTACTGCAGGAATATCCAGGGGAAACTTTATATAATGGTTTATTAGCGGAAATTTACAGAGGCAAAGATCAGAACGATAAAGCATTGGAAGTTTATAAGAAGTTGATTGAAAATGATCCGGATGATCCTCAGACTCTGCTTTCATATAGTGATTTTCTGATTGATGAAAAGAAATTTGATGACTTGTTTACTTTGTTGAATAGTTTAATTCTTAATAATAAAATATCAAGGGAGGATAAGATCGCAATTTATCTGAGATTGACTGAAGATGGACAGATTAAAGAGGAAAAGTTAAGTCAGTTAAACATTAGTCTGATGGTTTTAGAGGCTAATTATAAAGATGATGACATAATTCCATTGATACGTCCGGAAGTACTAATTAAACAGGGAAAACTAACGGAGGCTTCAGAAAGGCTGGAAGAGATAATAAAAAATAAACCTGAAAATTATTATGCGTGGGAAAAATTATTACTTGTTTATCTTCAATTAGAAGATTATGATAAACTTATGATTAGGGGGGAGGAATGTTCTACTCAATTTAACAGATCGTTTATAGCTAAGATTCTTTATGCTAATGGTGCTCTGGAAAAAGGTAAATACGAAGTGGCTCTGGAAGAACTCAAAAAAGCGGAAATTCTTGCTTCTGACAATAAGATTTACTTGGTTCAGGTATTGACAATGAGAGCAGATGTTTATTACAGGATGAAAGATTATCAAAAAGCTTTTGAAATATTTGAACTTACATTAAAAATAAATCAGGATGATTTAACAGTTATTAATAACTATGCATATTACCTTGCAGAACAGGATATTAGACTAAATGAAGCTGAACAAATGGCTAAGAAAGTTATTGAAAAGGAAAAGGCTAATAATACATTTCTTGATACTTATGGTTGGGTTCTTTATAAACGTGGTAAATTAAAAGAGGCGGCAAAAGTGATGGAAAATATTATAAATAGTGGGGAGAAACCGGATGCTGTTTGGTATGAGCATTATGGCTACATTCTTAAAAAGCAAAATAAATGTAAAGAGGCCGTTGTTAACTGGAATGTTTCCTTGAAATTGGACAGCACAAAATCATATCTGTTAAAAGAGATAAAATCGTGCGAAAAATAGTTTTTATAATATTCTGGTCAATATTATTAGTTAGTTGTTCTTTAACTCGCAAAGAGAGAACCGAAATAGCAAGTACGGAAATTGTTAATAATAAGGAAGATATAATACAGCTGTTGAGGAAGAATAATCTTTTTACCAGAGATTTTTATATAAAAAAGGCTGAAATTATTTTTTCCACAAATGAAGGTACAAAGAAGCTATTTCTGAGTTTAAAATACAACGTACCTGATAAATATCTTATCAGTCTGAAAACTATAGCGGGAATGGAATTATCTCGTATTTTCATTTCAAATGATACGATACTGGTTAATGACAGGATAAAACGCATTGTGTATTATGGTTCTCCGAAAGTTTTAAAAAGGAAGTATGGTGTACCTTTGTATTTTATCCCTATAATTTTTGGCGATTATATTGAAGATAGTAAACATAGTATAAAATTTTCTGATTGTGAGAAGGGAAGGAATGAAATTACAGTAGGTTTATCAGAAGTTAAGATAAGATATATTGTAGACTGTAAGAGAGGAAAAGTTTTAGAAACAAGTATTGAAGGACAGAAAGAATTTGGAGTGACAATTAAACAAAGTTCTTTTCATTTTTATAATAATCAGACATATTCAACAAAATCTGAAATAAGCAAATTTTTGAATTTTGATTTTATTGAAATGAATATTTTAAAGCTGGAAAGTAACTTTAGCGATACTATTGAATTTGTACCAGGTAAAGGATACGATAAATTGGAAATTTTATGAAGTATTATATTCTTACAGTTCTTGTCTGGTTTATTTTAGTAAGTTGTTTGAATGGGCAGTCTAAAGCTGAGCTGGAAGAAAGCAGAAAAAAGACACTCAATGAAATTAACTATGTTGATAATCTTTTAAAAACCACTTCAAAGGAGAAAAGTGAGAGTATGAATGCAGTGAAAATTATAAATAATAAAGTTAACTTAAGAGAATCGGTTATAAAAAGTATGCAGAATGAAATTTCACTCTTGTCGGACAGAATAGAACTTAATACAATGGCTATTACTATGATGGAAGGTGATTTAATTAAGCTTAGGAAAGATTATGCTGATGCTGTAATTAATTCTTACAGGTCTAAGAAAGGAAATCCGGAATTGGTATACATTCTTTCGGCGAAGGATTTTAATCAGGGTTATAAAAGATTGAAATATTTACAGCAGGTTACTAAGTTCAGAAGAAGGGAAGCAGAGATTATCCTTGAATTGAAGAGTCAGATTGAAACTTCGAAACTACGGTTATTGATTGATTTATCGAAGGTTTCAGAACTTAAGTCGAATGAAGAACATCAGAAATTTTTGTTGCAAAAAGAGCAGCATAGAAAGCAACAAATGGTACAATCATTGAGTAAAAAGGAAAGGCAGTTAAAAAATGAGCTGGAGGATAAAAAGAGAATAGCAAAGAAAATAGAAAATGAGATTTCAAGATTAATTGAAGAGGAAAAGAAAAGATCTGTCAAATTAGAAAATACACCAGAGCAGAGACTTATTGGAGATAGTTTTGAAGTTAACAAAGGTAGATTGCCCTGGCCTGTGGAGAGAGGAATAATTACCAGTCATTTTGGTATACAAAAACATCCTGTTTTAAAAAATGTAACGGAGAATAATGTTGGAATAGAAGTTACAGGTTATGGTAAAATGACTGCAAGAACGGTCTTTCAGGGAGAAGTTTCAAGAGTAACCGCTATCCAGGGAGCTAATATGACTGTTATTATAAGGCATGGAAAATATCTTTCGGTGTATTCTAATATTGTAAATGTAAAAGTCAAAGTAGGTGATAAAGTTAAGGTAAAGCAGGAAATAGGGGATGTCTACTCTGATTCTTCTGATAATAATAGTGTGTTGAAGTTCATGATATTTGAAGCTCAGTCGAAATATCTTGATCCCGAACAATGGATATCAAAAAATTAATATTATTTATGTAACAAATAGTTTTTAATTTAGTATAAAGGAGTGCATTTTAGATTTTATGTACAAAAGGATTAAAATAGAATCTGTTATTTCGAATTTAAGAGTTGTGGAATGTTTAATTGATGATGCATCAACTGAGATTGGTGTTTCACAGGAAAATTATGGAAAGATCCTCGTCTCAATACTCGAAGCAGTTAACAATGCGATTTTACACGGAAATGATTCAAATCCTGATAAATTTGTAGAAATCGAGATTTCTTACGAGAATAGTGAACTAATTATTAAAGTAACTGATGAAGGAACTGGTTTCAGACCTGATTTGGTTCCCGATCCCACTACACCTGAAAATATTGAATTAATTAATGGAAGAGGAGTGTATTTAATGTCCCGTCTGGCTGACAAAATCGAATATAATGAACTGGGTAATGTTGTTATTATGACATTTAAAAAAATTATAAATTGAGTGTAAGAGTTTTTTATGATAATACAAGTTTCAGACTTTTAGGTTCACGAAAAGCAATCAGTCTGGTTAGAGAGGTCATCAGGAAAGAAAATAGGATTTCAGGTGACCTCAGTTTTATTATTACCGATGATGAGAGTTTAAAACAGATTAATATGCAATTTTTGGGACATAATTATTATACAGATGTTATTACATTCAACTATAATTCTGGTGACACAATTAATGGAGAAGTTTACATTAGTATTGATACAGTGAAAAGGAATTCAATTAACTATAATGTTAGTTTAAAGAATGAAGTTTTCCGTGTTATTATTCATGGAGTATTGCATTTGATAGGATATAATGATAAGTCAGAAAGAGAAAGGAAGAAAATGAGAGACCTTGAAAATTTCTGGATGAATTCAATTGATATATAGATGAGGGATGGATTTTGAATATGATCTTATTGTTGTAGGAGGAGGACATGCAGGATGTGAAGCAGCTCATGTCTCAGCTGTGCTTGGAGCAAGAACACTGCTTATAACTATGGACATGACTAAACTTGCTCAAATGTCATGTAACCCTGCCATGGGAGGAATTGCAAAAGGTCAGATAATTAGAGAAATAGACGCAATAGGAGGAATGAGCGGCATTGTAACTGATAGAAGCATGATACAATTCAGGATGCTGAATCGTTCAAAAGGTCCTGCTATGTGGAGCCCGAGGGCACAGTGTGACAGACAGAAATTTACTCAGGAATGGAGAAAGATTCTGGAGCATACTGATAATCTTTTTATATGGCAGGAACAAGCAACGTTATTGTTGCTTGATAAAGATAAGGTAGTAGGAGTTGAAACTTCTTTTGGTACTAGGTTTAAGGCAAAGGCAGTTATTCTGACTAATGGAACATTTCTAAATGGTTTGATGCATATAGGGTTTTCTAAGATAAAGGGAGGAAGGTCGGGAGACCAGGCATCCACAGGACTCAGTGAACAATTAATGAAGCTTGGTTTTTCTGTTGAAAGGATGAAGACTGGAACAAGTGCAAGAATTGATGGGAGATCAGTTGATTTCTCTGTTATGATAGAACAAAAGGGAGATGAAGGGAAGCATTCTTTTTCGTATAAGAATGATGAAATTAATCTTGAAGAGCAGAAAAGTTGCTTTATAACACATACCTCGGAAGAAGTTCACGAAGAATTAAGAAAAGGGCTGGAGTTTAGTCCGCTGTTTACAGGAAGAATTAAGGGCAGAGGTCCGAGATATTGTCCTAGCATAGAGGATAAGATTGTTACTTTTAAAGATAAAGGTTCACACCAGTTGTTCATAGAGCCAGAGGGAATTGATACTGTTGAATATTATATTAATGGATTTGCAAGTAGCTTACCTCTCAATGTACAACTAAAAGCACTCAGGAAAGTCAGAGGGCTGGAAAAGGTAGAGATATTCCGACCGGGATATGCTATTGAGTATGACTTTTTTCAACCTACTCAGCTAAAACATACCCTTGAGACAAAAAAGTTAAAAGGACTTTATTTTGCAGGACAGATTAATGGGACAACTGGTTATGAAGAGGCTGCTGCACAGGGTATAATGGCAGGGATTAATGCTATTATGAAAATAAGAGGATTAGAGCCATATATTTTGGGCAGAGATGAGTCATACATAGGAGTACTTATTGATGATCTTGTTACAAAGGGAGTGGATGAGCCATATAGGATGTTTACCTCACGTGCGGAGTACAGAATTTTATTGCGACAGGATAATGCAGATGAAAGACTAACTCGGAAAGCCTATGATATTGGTACGGCTGATAAAGGCAGGGTTCTGAGGCTGGATGAAAAGGAGATGTATATAAATGAAGTTATTGAGTATCTTACTGAGAATAGTATAGGGCCGGAGGAAGTTAATAAACTACTGGAAGAAGTTGATACTACTCCTGTTTCCCAAAAAATTAAGGCAATAACAATTGCTACCAGACCTCAGATTAGAATTATGGAACTTCTTAAATGCATGAAAGGTTCGGAAAATCTTAAATGTATCAATTCTGGCCGATTTCAGGAGATAGCAGAATCTGTAGAGATTAAAATTAAGTATGAAGGATATATTGTGAGGGAAAAGATTGTTGCAGAGAAAATAAAAAGGTTGGAAAATTTGAAGATTCCGGATGATATTGATTACACCGAACTTGTCTCTATTTCGACTGAAGGGAGACAGAAATTGAAAAGAATTAAGCCAGAAAATATTGGCCAGGCAGGAAGAATAAGCGGAGTTTCTCCATCTGATATTAATATTTTACTTATGTACCTGGGAAGATAGATTGTTCCACGTGGAACAAATTTATATTATCAAAAAAAATATTTATGAAAATTTTTGGTAAACTCGTAGATATTCATAACAGGGAAATTTTCCCAGCCGCAGTTATAGTAAATGAAGGAAGGATTGAGAGAATCTTAAGAGAGGACAGAGATTTCGAAAATTATATTCTACCTGGATTAATAGATTCACATATTCACATTGAGAGTGCAATGATAACACCAGGTTCTTTTGCACTTTCTGCAGTAAAACATGGAACAATAGGTGTGGTTACGGATCCTCATGAAATTGCAAATGTTCTGGGGATTGATGGTGTCCTTTTTATGATGCGAGATGCCGATAAAGTTCCAGTGAATTTTTGGTTTGGTGCTCCTTCATGTGTTCCTGCAACTGATTTTGAAACAAGTGGTGCAAAGCTTACAGCAGGTGATTTAAGATATCTTATGGAATTGCCAGCAATAAAATATATGTCAGAAATGATGAATTTTCCGGGTGTAGTGAATAAGGAATCTGATACTATTGAAAAGTTGGCACTGGCGAAGGAATTCAGAAAACCGGTAGATGGTCATGCTCCGGGACTAACAGGTGAGTTACTTAGAGAATACATACAAGCCGGAATATCGACAGACCATGAATGCAGTAGTATTACAGAAGCGCTAGAGAAGATATCTTATGGGATGAAAATTCTTATAAGGGAAGGGAGTGCTGCCAGAAATCTGGATGCTCTTAAAGAACTTTATAATATTCACCCTGACAAAGTTATGTTATGTAGCGATGATATGCATCCTGAAATGCTTAAAGAACGACATATAAATAAGTTGATAAGTAAGCTTATTTCAGAGGGATACAATTTATTTGATGTTATAAGAAGTGCTACAATAAATCCGGTTAAACATTACGATCTTCAGGCAGGTTTGCTGAGAGAGGGAGATAGTGCAGATTTTATTCTGGTGGGGAATCTTAGGGAAATGAATATTCTTGAAACCTGGATAAGAGGAAAGCGTGTGTACGGAGATGGGAAAGTTCATTTTTCTTATGTACCGGATGGTCCCATAAATAAATTCAATTGCAAACCTTTGGCGGCTGATGAAATTAAGGTCTTAAATAAAGGTGGAAAAATTCGTGTGATAGAGGCTTTTGATGGCGAATTAGTTACATCTCAAATTGTTAAAGAATCTGGCACTGCAGTTTATGTGGATACTGACCTGGACCAGGATGTTCTGAAAATTGTTGTTAAGGACAGGTATAAAGATACTCCCCCGTCAATTGGTTTTATCAAAGGATTTGGCTTAAAATCAGGAGCATTTGCTGGTTCAGTTGCACATGACAGCCATAATATAATCTCAATAGGGACCAATGATACTGACATAGTTAAAGCTATAAATGAAATTGTAAGAATTAAAGGTGGTTTGGCAGTTTCATGTGGAGGAAGAGTAGAATCAATTCAGCTGAATATTGGAGGTATTATGACAACCCGTTCAGGTGAAGACGTAGCTTCAGATTATGTAATACTTAACTCCCTGCTAAAATCTATAGGTTGTCAGATGAAAGCTCCCTTTATGACACTTTCTTTTATGGCATTACTTGTAATTCCAGATTTAAAAATAAGTGATCAGGGATTATTCGACGTGAAAAAATTCAGATCTGTATCACTTTTTATTGAGTAAACCCATTTTGGAAGAGTTTCATTTATCTGTTTTCAGTGAAACCTGCAAATGCACTGCTTTCTATTTATTATTCTTTAATCGTCTGTAGGAGGATTTAAATTTGATTTGTACTGAATTATAATAGATTGGGAAAAGATTTAAATACTTCAGGATGTATATTTTGTGAGGTTTTATTTGAAAGAGACATATGTTATCTTTGATATCAAGATTTACTTAAAGATGTCAAATAAAGAAAATTTCAGATCAATACTTTCTTTACTACCGGATAAACCTGGTATATACCAGTTTATTGATACTTCGGGAGTAATAATATATATAGGAAAAGCAAAGAATCTTAAAAAAAGGGTAACATCATATTTCTCAAAAAACCAGTCTGGAAAAACTACAGTTCTGCTTAAGAAAACACACGATATTAAGCATATCATAGTTGATAATGAATCAGATGCTCTTTTACTTGAGAATAACCTTATTAAAAGACACCAGCCCAGATATAATATACTTTTAAAAGATGACAAAACATTCCCATCAATCTGCATAAAAAACGAGCCTTTTCCAAGGGTATACAGTATAAGAAATATAATAAAGGATGGATCACTGTACTTTGGTCCTTATACCTCGGGTTTGATGGTAAAAACTTTAATTACTCTGATAAGGCAGTTATATAAGTTAAGAACATGTTCCCTAAATCTTTCCGAGACAAATATAAAACTGGGAAAATTCAAAGTTTGTCTCGAATACCATATCGGAAACTGCAAGGCACCCTGTGTTGGATTTCAGGCAGAAGAAAATTACAGAGAAAACATACTTCAGATTAAAGATATTTTAAAGGGAAATATTTCAGCAGTGATTGAACATTTAAAGTCCGAGATGAAAATTTATTCTGTTGATCTCAGATATGAAGAGGCTCAGGTTGTAAAAGAAAAGATTGAAATACTTTCAAAATTCCATAGTAGATCGGCAGTAGTGAGCAATACAATTAAAAATGTTGATGTTTTCGGATTTACTCAGGAATCAGATAATGCGTATGTGAATTATATGAAAGTTGTTCAGGGAGCAGTAATTCAGGCTCTTACTATTGAGTTGAAAATAAGGGTGGATGAAGAGAAAGAATCAATTCTGGGATTCGCAATCACCGAAATCAGACAGCGGTTGTCAAGTGATTCTCCTGAAATTATTGTCTCTTTTAAGCCTGATATACTGATAGATAAGATAAAATATACTGTCCCGGTAACAGGGGAGAAACACAAACTTCTTGAACTGGCAGAAAGAAATGCAATATATTATAGACTGGAGCAAAAGAAAAAGCGAATGGAACATGCTCCTCAGGTAAGAACAGGAAAGAATCTGGAAAGACTTAAAAGGGATCTTCATATGGCAGATCTTCCTGTCCATATAGAATGCTTCGACAATTCAAATATAATGGGAACTAATCCAGTTGCTGCTTGTGTTGTATTCAGGAATGCACGGCCAAGTAAAAAGGAATACCGCCATTTTAATATTAAAACTGTAAAGGGTCCTGATGATTTCTTATCAATGGAGGAGGTTATTTTTAGACGTTTTAAAAGGACTCTGGAAGAGAATGGGGATATTCCCCAGCTGGTAATAATTGATGGAGGTAAAGGACAGCTTAAATCAGCAATGCGAAGTATTGATAAACTTGAATTGAGAGAAAAAGTAACAGTTATTGGAATAGCTAAAAAGCTTGAAGAAATATATTTCCCGGGAGACAGCATTCCTTTGTATCTTGATAAAAATTCTATTAGCCTTAAGATTATTCAGCATCTGAGGAATGAAGCTCACAGGTTTGGAATAAATTTTCATCGTCAAAAGCGTTCATCTAAAATGGTTGAATCAGATCTTGATAAAATAAAAGGTATCGGCCCCAGGACAAAGGAACAATTATTAAAATATTTTGGATCGGTTGAAAAAATACGAAATGCCTCAACTGTCGAACTGGAAAAAGTTGTTGGCAAAGCAAAATCTATTTTTTTGTATGATTATTTTAATAATCAAACCTAGTTTCCACGTGGAACATAACAATTATAAATAGCTTATAAGTTATTAATAATTAAGATAATAGCTCCAATTATCTCATTTGTTAAGTCATTGACGTTTTAGTATTTTAAGCAGTCCGTACAACAGGTAGTGAATAATTCATTTTGAGCTGGTAAAAATGCCTGCAATCCCCTTATTCTATAAAAATATTTACAGGCACGAAGTGAAAATGTTTTAATGTTATAATTCTTGGGACATAATTTTATTTTTTATTTTAAATGATTCAGCAAAACTATCCATTGAAAGATTCAGCAATAAGTGCTTATTTTCAAGAGATCATGTTACATATGATAATTTTGCTTTAAAGAAATAGAATCTCAGCAAGGTTGAGATTGCTATTTCCTGTAATTTGAGATCATCAGAATTTCAGGAAAAGAGGATAGGTAATGAAACTATCCTTCTGGTTTTAATGAGAACTCATTTCAGATTAATAAATTTTGTAAATCTGATTTTATGTCAGCCGGAATGGTTATCCAATTTTATTTCAAGTTCCCTGGATATATCCAATGAACCAAATGTAACCAATCCATTCATCTTCAAAGCTTCTGCTGCTCTGACATTAATTTCAATATCATCAATGAAAAGAGACTCCTCGGGGATTATTGAATACTTGTTTAATAAAATCGAATAGATCTTACTGTCGGGTTTAGAAAATTTTGCTTCAGCAGAAATTATTCCACCGTCGAAATATTTGAAAAAATAATATCCGTTTTTAACCTCTTCAAAAATATCCATGGGGAAATTGGATAGAAAATATAGTTTATAACCTTGTTTTTTTAATCCAGGAAGTAGTCTTACGTTCATGTCAAGAGGAAACATAAGATCAGTTCTTAGATTAAAAATATGCGTTATTTCTTCCTTATTGAGGGTGGATTTAAGGGATATGGCTTCAATTGCAGTTTGGGTATTAATATTACCATTATCAAGCATTAGCCATTCCTGACTTCCGAAAATGTCTGTTAATATTTTGTTTTTGGTAGTTTCCGGGTAGTTTTTCTTATCAAAATATTCAGAAGGTCTGAAGCTTATAAGAACGTTTCCAAGATCAAAGATTATATTTTTAATCATATCAGGGATTCTTCATATTAATTGGCTGTCCCGTGGCTTCTAGAACATTCCACCATAATTCGCTCTCAATATCTATTTTCTTACGTTTGGCAACAACCATCGGGATTGGCATAACAGTGAACTGATTATTCCAGAATCCAACAACGAAATCTGTTTTACCCGCAAGAGCCGCATGAACTGCATTTTGAGCCAAAAGATTGCAGAATTTACTGTCGTTGGCATTAGCAGGGGCGCTTCTTATAATATAACTTGGATCAATATATTTTATTGAAAAAGGGAATTCCTTGTTTTTAAACTCTTCAGATATTTTTTCTTTCAGATAAATCCCAATATCCTTATGTTTAGTATTTCCGGATGCGTCTTTTTCAGCCTCCTGATTATTAAAAAATTCCTGTCCGGCTCCTTCTGCTACAACTATTACAGCATGATGTCTTTCTTCAAGTCGTTTTTTAAGAATACGGAGAAACCCGCGTTGCCCGTATAGGTCAAAAGTAATTTCGGGAATAAGAACAAAATTAACCTCCTGTATTGATAATGCTGCACTTGCTGCTATAAATCCTGAATCGCGTCCCATAAGTTTTACAAGGGCAATACCATTATACGCTCCGGAAGCTTCATTGTGGGCATTTCTTATTATATCATTTGCTATGGAAAAGGCCGTTTCAAATCCAAAAGACTTTTGAATTAAGTCAATGTCATTATCAATAGTTTTTGGAATGCCTGCCACACTTATCTTCAGCTTCCTTTTCTCAATCTCCTTATGAATATCATGTGCGCCTCTTAAAGTACCATCTCCTCCAATACAAAAAAGTACATTGATATTCATGATTTCAAGTGTATCAACCATTTTCTCAACATCCTGGTTACCTCTGGAGGAACCCAGAAATGTTCCCCCTGTAAGGTGAATATTACTTACTATCGAAGATGTAAGCTCAATTACCGGATGGTTATACTTAGGTATTAAACCTTCAAAACCATATTGTATTCCAAAAACGCGGCTAATACCATACCTGTAAAAAAGCTCATTTACAATACTGCGGATAACATTATTCAGTCCTGGACAAAGTCCTCCGCAGGTTACAATAGCAACTTTTGTTTTAGCCGGTTCAAAAAAGATATTCTCCCTTGGTCCGGATTTTTCAAACGTTATTGGTGCCTCTCCTGACTCTTTACATTTATTAAAATTGTCGAGGGATACATCATATAAAATCCTTTCACTATCATTTACAAATTTATAAACCTGACTATCTGCACGTTGAGTATGTTTTAGAGGTGAAACAACATTTCCCTGCCCCAGGGTTGTAACTATAAAATCCTCGTATTTCATATTCTGCTTATTTATATATAAACCAAAGTTCCAGTGAAAATACAATTGTTATCACCGGACTCAAATTTATATAAAATTTTGATTTATTGTCAAATAAGCATTATCAGATTATCTGCTTTATCCTGCCGACTTGACCATTTTCAAGCATGACCTTAATCCCATGAGGATGATTAGGAGATGATGTAAGAACTTCTTTTACCATACCTCCTGTTAACCTGCCTGTGCGTTTATCTTCAGTCAATTCTATCATAACAGCAATACCTGGCTTAATATCTGCTCTTCTTGTTCCTTCCATAGCCATTTATATTATTAATGTTTTCCTGGTTATAATTATTAAATTGTTTAAATAGAAAATTACAATTTACCTACAATGATAAATAAAATTACATCACAACCATTTAAATATTGTAATGTTCCGTTTTTTTGTTAATAAATTGAAGGAGGAATCATTAAAATTTCTAACCTTTTGTTCCCTTAATTTTTATTTTTATACGGTAAAGCCCTTTGCTTGCAGTAATAAAAAGACTTTTCATATCCGTACCTCCAAAACATACATTGGCTGTCCAGCTCTCTGGAACTGCAATATTTTCAATTATTTGACCATTTTTATCAAATATTGTTACCCCTTTACCGGTAAGATATAAGTTCCCTTTAACATCTATTGTCATACCATCAGATCCCATTTCACAGAAGAGTCTTTTATTGGAGAGGTTCCCATTAACGGTGATATCATATTTCCAGGTCTTCTTTCCACCAATATCTGAGATATAAAGAGTCTTTCCGTCAGGAGTACCCACAATTCCATTTGGCTGTACCAGATCGTCAGCCACCCTGATAAGTGATTTGTGGTCAGTACTTAAATAATAAACCCCCTGAATATCCTGTGGAATAGACGTATGATTCCACCAGGAACGTTTATAATACGGGTCTGTAAAATATAATCCTCCATCCCTGTTAATCCAAACATCGTTTGGACCATTAAGTAATTTGCCCTGGAATCTGTCAGTAATAACCTCAATGTTTTTTTTCTTATCAATTCTCCAAAGTTGATTTTTTTCATCGGCACAGGCCCACAAATTACCATCTTTATCAAAAGAAAGACCGTTAGAACGTCCGCATGGATGCATATAGGTAGTGAGCTCCTCTTTGATACTCCATATCATAATCCTGTCATTAGGCTGATCAGTGAAATATATGTTTCCTTCTGAGTCTGATGATGGACCTTCTGTAAACAAAAATCCTTCGGCAATTTTTTCAAGATGTGCCCCTGTTTGTATAAGAGTTTTTTTCTCCCGGGGACCAGTAAAAGCAAAACATAGAATTATAAGTGGAATTCCAATTAAAGATTTATTGAGTCGCATATTAATGGCACCTATAAATGAGTCAATTCAAAAATTTAATAATTTGCAGAAAGTGCATTTCTCACTCTTTTAATGTAGTTGTCGATTTGCTCAGGAAGTTCAAATCCGACAATAATCATATCTACTGTTCCCAAACCAAGAACATATTTAAGTGATTCATCTATTTTACCGGAGTCATTTTTAAATTTACCATTACCTATTAATTTCATTCCAATAACTCCTTTGCCTGCTTTATGGAGTCTTTCAATTACTGGAACCACTTTTTCAGGATTGTTGTTATCCATCGCTTCACCATAAGCATTAATGCGGACATGGACAACATCGACCCATGGGCTCTCGATACATAATTCCATTGCTTCAAGAGAGTGAACAGAAACACCATGAGCTTTTATAATATTCTTAGCCTTCAGGTTTTCTAGAATGTCCATTTGTTTTTTATGTTTGTCTGTCCATTTAGAATCAGTCATGCAGTGAATCTGGACCAGATCGAGATAATCTGTATCAAGTTCTTTCCTAAATCTATTCACAACTACATCAGCATCAGGGCGTTCAGGTTCTGGAATACCACCCTGTTCAACCCATATTTTAGAACTCAGCAGATATTCATTTCTTGGGATATCTTTTAAAGCAGCAGCTGTGAACATATGTGTTCCATAGCTATCGGCACAATCGAAGAATCTGATTCCTTTTTCAAAAGCCTGATGAATAAGGGATTCAGCAACTCCTGCTCTGGTTATGTTTGAGGAGCGGTTATATCCGCTGAACCCCGTCCCCATACCGAGAAATGTTGACTTAAGGCCTGAATTCCCCAGCTTAACTATCCGGAAAGGGTCCGAAGACAGAACACCAGGGTTTGATGGCGACGCAAATGCAGCCTTGCCAAGTATAACCGAACCTGCTCCAATTGTTACGGTTGTGACAAACTGTCGCCGGGTAAGTTTATTATTTCCCATATCTTTGAGTTTAAGAATTTTATAATAATCCAAGTTGTTCAATGAGCCTTCCGGGTGATATCGGACGACCATTCTTAGTTGCCACACCAGTTACTTTTGCCTGAACTATTTGTTTATTATCAGGCAACCGGAAGATATCCTGATAAAAAACCAGTCTGACATTTCCTTCTCTCTGCATGGTTAGCTTCACAACAAATTTGTCCTGGCTTCGGAGGGGATACTTATAATCAATTTCCACCCTTGTGACAATAAGATCTATACCTTCTTCATGGAGCTTTACAAAACTAACATCTTTGGAAAGTAAAAATTCGTGCCTGGCGTGCTCAAGATAATGCTGATAGATGGCATTATTAACTACGCCCTGTAGATCACATTCATAATCTCTTACAGTAAATTCAAGGCTATAAGGAGAAGTTGGTATGCCCATTATTTAAAAATCAGATATGACTTATAGATGCGGTAAATAATTAAAATATAAAAATATCATTATTCAAACTCTGATGGAAATATTTTTACAGTTTTTCCGGATTTGAAATGCCTGATGATAGATTTACCTGCATATCTTACCTGGATTTTTCTGTCATATTCAGAATAAATAACCGCTTTCTTAAGTTTTCCATTTTCCCAATCCTGGTCGACAGTGAACCCACCGCGGGCACGCGATCCTCTGATAAATCCATTTTCCCATGCGTCAGGAAGAGCTGGGAGTAAATGAATATCATCCAGTTGACTTTGAAGCAGCATCTCTGCAATACCTGCCGTTCCTCCAAAATTACCATCAATCTGAAACGGAGGATGTGCATCAAAAAGATTGGGGTATGTCCCCCCTCCTGAATATCTGGTATCGGCTGAAGGGCTGACATATTTAAGGTGTGTACGAAGCATTTTATACGCATGGTTGCCGTCTAGCAGACGTGCCCATACATTTATTTTCCAGGCCTTACTCCAACCGGTTCCCCCATCTCCCCTAAACTCTAGAGAACGTTTAACAGCTGTGGCAAGTTCTGGTGTAGTAAGAGGTGAAATCTGATTATCAGGATATAAGCCTATAAGGTGTGAAATATGCCTGTGGTGAGGATCAGAATCTTCCCAGTCGTAGTACCACTCCTGCAAATTCCCTTTTTTGCCTACCTTGTAAGGATAAAGTTTTTCCAATGCAGATTTTACTTCATTAGTAAATTCAGAATCAGCATTCACAATTTTTGATATCGTAATGATTTTATTGAAGATCCCCCTTATTAGAGAAAGATCAGAAGTTCCCCCATAAAGGGTTGAACCGACAAATCCATCTGGCAATAGGAATTTATTTTCAGGAGAAGTTGAGGGAGCTGTAACCAGGTATCCTTTTGGGTCCTTTACAAGAAAATCTAGACAGAACCTGCCAGATCCTTTCATAATTGGCCAGGCATATTCCTTAAGCCATATTGTATCGCAGGTAAAAGCAAAATGATCATATAGATGAAGAGAATACCAGACTCCGGCCATCGACCAGTTAGCCCATACCGGATCCCCATTGCCAAAATTTCCAACAGGATTAGTCATTGCCCAGATATCTGTATTATGGCTGCAACACCAACCGCCGCAGTTGTAATATGAACGGGCGGTTACTGTCCCTGTTTTAGCCAGATTACCGATATGCTGAAGTAATGGTTCATGCATTTCTGAAAGATTTGTTACCTCTGCAGGCCAGTAGTTCATCTGTGAATTAATATTTGCTGTATAATTACTGCTCCAGGGCGGACGCATATGAGGATTCCAGATGCCCTGCAGGTTGGCAGGTATCCCTCCCTCACGTGATGAACTGATTAGAAGATACCGGCCAAATTGAAAATAGAGTGCTTCCAGCCCAGCATCAGATGCAGAATCCCTGTAATTGATAAGTCTCTGATCGATAGGAAGGGAAGGAGCAGTCTCATTTCCTAAAGAAATTGAAACTCTGTTGAAAAATGAACTGAAATCTCTTATATGTCTGGCTTTTAATTCAGTATATGATAAAGTAGCCGCCTTTTCAAGAAAGCCATTAGCTATTTTTTTTTCATCTCTCCCTTCAAGACCCGGCTCTTTGTCATATCCGTTAAAGCTGGTTGCTGTTGATAAAAGAATTACTGCCTCAGATGCATTTTCAATATGCAGACCATCGCTGTCTGCAAATGATATTCCATCGTTTTTTATAACTCTTGCTATCATTCGGAATCGCATCCCTTTACCGGTAGTATCGTATACTATGGGGTTTAATACATTCTGATTATAATTTGGTTCAGAATGTATGGGAGCAAGACCATCCATTATATAGTCAGAATTTTCAATACCTATTTTGTATTTAAGAAGACTTGTGGAAAAGATGGTAAAATTTAATGATCCGGGGATATCACTTCTGAGTAAAATAACTGCTACTCTGTCTGGATTGGAGACAAAATACTCACGGTGAAATCTGATATTATCATCTGTATAATCAACATATGCCATTCCTGAACTAAGGTCCAGTTCTCTTCTATAATTCTTTATAGTATCTGAATTTTTGAACAATATTTTAAGGTTACCCAGAGGAGCAAATGATTCGGAAAATTTGCCCTGCATTTTCCTGACCCGTTCCTGTGCAAGCTTATAGTCCTCAGAAAACAAAGCCTTTCTGACAGGCTCAAGATTTTTCCAGACCTCTGAATTAATATTTGTATCAACAGGGCCCCCCGACCAGAGTGTAGACTCATTCAGTATAAGGTTTTCTAAAGAAATTCCCCCATTGACCATCATTCCCGTAAAGCCATTTCCAAGTGGAAAGGCTTCTTCAAAATAGGTTGCTGGTTTATCAAACCATATTTTTGTTTCCGATGGAGAATCTCTTTTACAACTGTAGAAAACCAACAGGAGTATTATTATTAAAGAAACGGAATACCTGGACAGTGTCATAGAGGTTTTTTTGAGATTAATATTAGTTTTTCAACAGATCATTTTTAATAATTGACTTGAGCTTGCACAAGTTCTTGTATAATTATCTGACAAGCCAGGGGGCTTCATAGCCGGCAGGTCTTTCCCTGATTGAAGGTGTTGATGGGATAAACTCAATATCAATTTGTTCTGCTTTTCCGTTTTGAAGCTTATATAACAGCGATTGATATGGTTTAAATTCGAGGTTAATGTTATAGGATATGTCATCGATATTAACAGTTACCGGCATTTTATAAATTGCTGTATTAAGAGATTGACCGTATTCAAGCGGAAATTTTATTCTATCACTTTTAGGATTAGGGAAGAAAATATATATTGTCTCTCCATCCACTCTGCACCAGTGTCGGGGTATCTCATTTCCGGTCATAAAAGGAATAACAGACTCCGGCAGTGAACTTATATCAGGTCTTGATTCCCTGATTCTATCCAGTAAAGTAATATAATCCGTGTGAACATTTATACCGGGTTCCTCAGGGATTTGTTTTAAGACGATTTGTAATCCTTCATCTGCTAATTCTGCTAATCGTACTATAACTTTATAATCAACGTATTTTGAATCAAAATACAGGATTTTAAATTCAGCATTCCCTACACGGAATATCCCGTTTTTAACACTTCCTTTTTCCAGGAATTCATAATTGATCCAAACTGGATTGAACGAGATAAGTTCATCCGGAAAATATACGTATCGCATTTCATAATTACCCCAGGCCCAGATAAACTGCTTTTCTTTAGGCATTATGCCAGAGGTCCATGCATCTTCAGTTGGCAGATAAACAGCAATATCTGATAATGTATGTCCTTTTTTCATACAGTTTGAAACCTTCTCAAGGTAACTGTTGAACTGAGGGAGTTCTTTAGCTATATTTCCTGTTGACCCTAAATGAGTACTTGCATAAAAGTTAACTGTATCCTGTCCTTCAGGGTTGTGTGCTTTCCCATGCCAGATGATATGATTTATACCGTTCGCGAAAAGGGCATCTGCAACAAGTTTAAGATCTGCAGTCTGTTCTTCACGTATAAAATCGCGTGGCCAGCCGTAAAGGCATGTAAAGGTTTCAGAACTGACAACATTTTTTCCCGAAAGGAGGGCCGCAGATGCTGGAATAGCACAAAACTCAGGTTCGAACAGCATAGATTCACCCTCTGGTATATCCATGCAGCTATACCCTGAAATTAAATCGCAGGGAGCTCCTGAAACCTGACCCCTGGAATATACTCCAACCGCATTTAATTTTTCATCAAAGTCTTTATAAAAGTTAATTACTTTTTCTGAGACAAGACACATATAATCATATAGATATCTGCTGCTACCGCGACTATAGATTGAATCCATATGAGGTGTTATGTCATAACCGAATTTCTTTTTAAAATCAGAGTCAAATCCATCTGTCCATAATTGTTCTGTTTCAACTTCCCAGCTATCAATGAAATAAGACTGGGGAATTTTTGTCGCCGGCCTGGGAAATGCGGCTATTAGCCTGTTAAAGTATGGTAAATAATTTGCCGGTGTAAGATGGTCAATAACATAACCGGATTTTGGATGTTCCCATGTTCTTGTAATTTCTTGTCTCCAGGTGGGATCACCATAACGCTGAGTTGCCTGTTCAAAATGGACATTCGAATCACCAAATGGCCAGAGAGTCCCTAAAGTCAGACTGCTTCCCAAACCTATACTGTCGGCATAATTTATTGCATATTCAACAATTTCAGACCAATCATGACTAAGCCATTCCTGACGGGGTGTGTAAGTTGTATCAGCAGGATTGAATCGGTTTAACGGATAAACCCAGGCTATTTCAACACCCCCGAATCCATTGGTTTTTAACCAGTCAAGATTATACCTGATATCTTCTTTTTTTATTTCTGATGCAAACCACCAGTATCTGGTATATGGTCTCGAAGTAAGTTCAAGAGGACTTTTATTGTCTGTTTTCAGGTCTTTGTTATGGGGAAGCGAACATGATATTGATAAAACAAAGAAAACCAGCCAGATATGTCTTTTCATTGTACAACAATTTTGAAAGATTATCGACAGAAAATATATTTTATTATGTTAATGAAATGTCTGGTGGCTTATTTTGGTAACCTCCCGAACAGCTTTTTAAGTGATCTGTGAAATTTGTGTACACTGTGAGGCTTAAAATGCATAAGGATACATTCTCCGGTGATATAGTTAATATCAGAGTCCTTAAGTTCATCAATCGCCTCTTTACTATCAGCCATCTGTTGTATCCAGACCTGTTTTATGCCTTTCTCTTTAGCCTCCCTGATCACAGATGCAGTTATATGCTTTTTAGTAAGAACAATGATACCTTTTACATCTGGAGGAAGCACTTTTACACTGGGATATACTTTTTCTCCCAATATTTCATCGGCTTCGGGATTGACAGGAATAATTTTCATTCCTTTTTCTTTCAGTTCTTTAAAAGCCGAATACCCGAATTTTTTTGGATTTCGGGAAACACCCACCAATGCAATGGGTTGGGAATCAAGAAATTCATTAATTTTTTTTAATGTTGTCATATTAAATTTGTTCAATAAGGGTTAATATTTTTTAGGTAAGCGAAATATTGTTAATAATTCTATGTAGTGCCTCATCTTTATCCTGAGTTTCCGGACTTAGGATTGATAAAGTTAACTTAATCTTTGAACCAGTATCATCCTTAACCACATATCACTCAGCCCTGAGTTCAATCCAGCCCTTGTTTCAGTAAGTATAAAGACTTAAAATTACAATAAATTATGAAACTGACACATATTTTTATTTACTTGGTATTGAGGTTAAACTAATATATGATCTAGATGAAAAAACCTGAAGACCGTTCTGGTTATCTCTTTTCAAAGGGATACTCCAACTATGTTTTTATGTTATTATTTCTGTTATATATGTTTGATTACATTGACAGGATGGTTGTTACATCAATGTTTACCTCCATTGAAAGAGATTGGGGAATTACACATACACAGAGCGGGTTGCTTGTTTCTGCAGTATATTGGGCAATAGTCCTTCTCACTTTCCCGGTATCAATTCTTGTTGACAGGTGGAGCAGGACAAAAACAATTGGAGTAATGGCAATAATGTGGAGCCTTGCTACCGCTCTTTGCGCACTCACCGGAAATTTTGTACAGTTGTTTATGGCTCGTCTTCTAATCGGCGTTGGAGAAGCAGGTTATGCACCTGGCGGAAGTGCAATGATATCAGGATTATATCCAATTGATAAAAGGGCAAAGATGATGGGTATCTGGAATGCTTCAATACCATTAGGTTCAGCAATAGGAGTACTGTTGGGAGGGGTGATAGCAGTAAAACTCGGATGGAAACATGCATTCGGAATTGTTGCTATACCAGGATTAATTGTGGCAATACTATTCCTGTTTGTCAAGGATTATAAAACAGTTGATCTGTCTTTTTTCGATAAAAGCAGGAATAAGGTTAAAATGGAGAAAAAAGATATGGTTAAAGAGTTTATTACCAAACCTTCGGTAATTTTCACTTATTTCGGAATGGCTGCTGTTGTTTTTGTAACAACATCTATGCTTACCTGGTTGCCAACCTATTTTGAGAAAGTAAGAGGAATTCCTCAGCAGACGGCTGGACAAATGGCCAGTATAGTAATGATGCTTGCAATTGTTGGGGCGCCTCTCGGAGGTTTTCTTACAGACCGGTGGCGCAGGACACGGGAAAATGCAAGGTTGATTTATCCTGCACTTTCGACATTCCTGTCAGCAATCACTCTTTTTATTGCACTTGCACTATTAAAGGACACAGCTCAATATATTGTTCTGCTTATTTTCGGTGTATTAATTCTATCATTTATTTCAGGAGCAGCAGCTGTAACCCAGGATGTTATACACCCGGGATTGAGAGCTACATCTTACGCAATTGCTGTGGTGGTGCAAAATCTTCTTGGTGCTTCAACAGCACCAATAGTTATGGGGAAAATTTACGACCTTACCAATATCCAGACAGCTCTGGCAGTATTGCCATTTGTACTTTTAGTCGGAACAATTCTTTTCTGGCTTGGATCACGATATTATGTCAGGGATCTTGGAAATGTTGCAAGGATCGATCTGGAAGCCGCCTGATTTGAACAGAACAGAGATTATTAAATAAGTTATTTGAAACGAGTTAATACCTAGACTGGGAAAAAATTCATTTTCTTCGGGATGTAGTATAATTGACAAATTCAATAAGGGAATCCTTAACATCTGAATCAGTGTAGGAATCAAGAATTGCCAGAGCTTTGTCGCGGTATTGATTCATCTTGAGTTCAGCATATTCCATACCTCCGTAATCTGAAACAAAACGGATAACCTCCGTTATTTCTGCTTTGGTTTTTTTCCTGTTTTTAACAATTCCTAGAATATGTCGTTTCTTAGAACTCGAAGATTGCTCAAGGGCAAATATCAGAGGAAGGGTTATTTTTCTTTCTTTAATATCATTTCCTACTGTTTTTCCGGTTAATCCAGTGCCCTCATAATCAAGAAGATCATCCCTGATTTGAAAAGCAATCCCGATGTTTTCCCCAAAATCCTTCATAAGGTTAATTGTGTCAGTATCATCGGTAACAGATCTTGCTCCACAAGCTGTGCAGGCCGAAAGCAGAGCTGCTGTTTTGCTGATTATGATCTTAAAATAATCTTCTTCCGTTATATTTAGTTTTCTGGCTTTTTGTATTTGAAGTAATTCACCCTCACTCATTGATTTTACAGCATCAGATACTATCTCAAGCATATCAAAACGGTTCTTTTCAACACTTATAAGCATTCCCTTTGATAGCATGTAATCCCCAACCAGAACAGCGATTTTGGAATTCCAGAGAGCGTTAATAGAAAGAGCTCCCCGTCTTTCGTGTGCGTCGTCTACTACATCATCATGAACTAGAGAGGCTGTATGTAATAGTTCAATAAAAGTAGCAGCAACATAGGCCGATTCGGTTATAGGGCCATTGAGTTTTGCTGTCAGAAAGACAAGTAAAGGTCTCATTTGTTTTCCTTTACGACGAAGAATATAATTAAGTATGATATTTAATAAAGGAATCTCACTGCGCATAGTTCTGCTAAAATAGGCTTCAAATTCAGCCATTTCTGTTTCAACAGGTTTTTTAATTTTTGTGAGAGCTGACATAACAATTTATTTCGCTCAAATATAGTAAAATCAGTTGGTCAAGATTAATTATTAATTGATTTCCTACATATTAAAGTGGATGATTCATCATATTAACATATTTATATATATTTGCTTAATAAAAGGTTTAACAATGGAATTTAAAGAACTTAACCCTGAAAGTCTTGAGAAAGCAGCAAATATGCTGAAGGCTATAGCTCATCCAATAAGGATATCTATAGTTAGTTGTCTGGAAGACGGTAAAAAACGCACAGTAACAGAAATTCATAAGCAACTTGGAATTGAACAGGCAACGGCATCACATCATCTTGGAATTCTTAAGGACAGGGGAGTTTTGGCTTCGAAGAGAGAAGGCAAAAATACGTGGTACTTTCTTAAGCACGAAAACCTTAAGACAATATTAAGCTGTGTAAGTAGTTGTTGTCAGTAAAGAGATATATTTATCTAAAATTACAGTGTTGTTTATCACTTTAAGTCTCTGAACATTTTTTTTTGAAACAGGATTATTGATATAACAGAGCAAGTTATTGCCGAATCGGCAATATTGAAAACGGGTCTGAAGAAAACGAATGACTCTCCGGGTTTGTAAGGAGACCAATCAGGCCAGTGTGAATTTATTACAGGAAAGTAGAACATGTCGACCACTCTTCCATGAAGAAATGATGAATATCCACCTCCTTGAGGAAATAATACAGCTGTCTGGGAAAAACTTTCACTAAATATCAGACCATAGAAGGCACTGTCGATAATATTGCCGATTGCTCCTGCCATTATACCACTGACAGCAAGAATAAGTCCAAAATGAGCCTTCTTTTTAATTAGAGAGGCAAGAAACCAACCAATACCAATAATTGCAATTATTCTGAATAGACTTAAAATAAACTTACCGGATTTTCCACCCATTTCCATTCCAAATGCCATTCCGTTATTTTCTATGAAATGTATGATACCCCAGTTCCCGAATAAATGGAATTCCTGTCCGATCTGCATGTGTGTTTTAACCCATATTTTTAGAGTCTGATCAATTATCAGTATCAATAATATGAACAAGACAGATTTTTTTCCTGTAGACATAATTAGCTGTTTAAAATTCAGGGGCGCAAAATACTAAAAATATTTATCACATTAATGTGTCGCATTTAAGTGCGCTGTATTAAATTAATTAAAAAAAAATCCCGGAACGACCCGGGATTTTAAGCTTGAGCTTGTATAATAACATCAGATATTTACATAATTTGCATTCCAGTAATGCCACAGGTCATCTCCCAGGTAATCCAGGCATTTGACTCTTCCATTTTTTGTGGTAGTATTCCATTCAACATCAACAGTTGAGAAATCAAGTTTGGTTGAATCGTAATAATAAATTGCATAATATGCATTTAGATCATTTGTGGTTAATCCGTATTCAATATAGCTGTCTTTAAATGAATCATTCTTCAGATAAGTGTAAACAATTTTACCAACGGAACTGCCTGTTTTAGTCCATTCTATTTCTAGTAACGCAGTTTGAACCGTAGGACTCTGATTCAGTGTCCATGTTCCACTGGAACCATCTGGCTTTGAGGTACCTTCAAACCAGAGAAATTCAGTAAAGCTGTCGGTTCCCTCTTTTGTGATATACATTTTCCATACGATATCACTTGTTCTGACCTGACCGGTAAGCCTTGCTTTATAGGTAGCTTCAGCGACGCTCACATTATAACTCCACTGCCATGTTTGATCCGAAAGGTAGGCTGGTTCCTGATTAACAGCCAGTTTAAATGCAGTTACAGGCACAATCAGGGTAGTACTTAAAATCATTTTCCAAATACCGGCAACGGTAGCTGCAAATTCCCAGTTGCTGTTTTCAGTTCCTTTTTGTCCAAATATAATGTCACCAGACTTTTTCTGCGTGCCGAAATTACTGAAGTCGATAGTCATTGAACCCTGTGGAGGGAGTACAGGAGCTACCTCCTTATCTTTTTTACAGTTGCTAAGTATACTAATGGAAAGGATGATTATAAGGAATACAGATAAGAATTTTTTCATAATACTATCTTTTAAATATTTAAAATAAACGAATTGAAACATGAAAAAGTATATATAAGCAAAGATATGAAGTCAGATATAAAAAATCGCAAAATAAATGTTATTTGTTTGTTCAGGAAAGGGTTATAATCTTTCAATGAGCTTTCAGAACAGATATGGTTATTATTAAAAACATAATTGTTAAACTGATTAGATTGATCATAATAAATGCACCCTTAATTTCAGTTGATCCCCTTTTACGAAATAGCATTTTGTAAAAGAGAAGTATGAAGACAAGATTAATCATAACAAACATAAATGAAAGATTCCTGCTAAATAAATCTGCAAGTCGAACGGCGACTAACATAATTACAGAAGAGAACAGAACCCAAAAAAAGACCAGGTTACGTATCTGAATCTCATTGAGATAATGTGTTATGGTCGCGAATCCAGCCTTTTCATACTCTTTCCCGTATTTTATAATTATCAGCCAGAAATGGGGTAACTGCCAAAGAAAAATAAATGAAGAAAATGCAATAATGACCGGTTGGTTCAACTCTCCTCCTGCTGAAGTGAATCCTATCATAGGAGGCAGAGCCCCAACAAGAGCCCCTGGTATTATTGAAAAAACAGATATTTTTTTTAGATAAGTGTAAATAAGGTTATACATTACAATACTTAATAAACCAAGGAACAATGGCACTATTCCATTGAAATATAGTAATATACTTCCTCCCATAAAAAGTGAAAGGGAGATAATAAGTGCTTTGTTCTCTGAGATCTTTTTTGAAGGAATCGGACGGGTTTTTGTTCTATCCATGATAGAGTCAGTTGCCCTTTCAGTATACTGGTTGAGTGCAGCGGATCCTGATGCCAGCATAAAAACTCCTGTTCCAAGAAATAATAAACTATGATTCAGAATATTACTGCTTAAAAAATAGCCTGTCACTGATGAGAATACTACTGCCAGCGATAGCTTATACTTGATCAGGTCTGCATAAACAGTAAGCTCCTTAATCATTTCATTTGCTTTACTTAAGGGACTTTAAGTAGTCAGTAATAATCCTTATATCTCTCTCTTTCAGAATATCCCTGTAAGATTTCATTAAACCTTTACTAAATCCGGAAACAACTTCTGAATCAGGATCATAAATCGAATTTAGAATATAATTCTCATCAGCAATAACAGTTACCTCCTTATTATCTTTTATTACGAGCCTTTCTGATTCTGACAGACCCCTGAATGAAGGTCCAACTAATTTTGTCCCGTCAAGTGAATGGCATGCAATACAACCGGTGTTTCTTAGCAATAGATAGCCATCAGATTCAGTTTGAGGTGCTGACAACTTAAACTCATTAAACCACTTGTCATAGTCAGCCTGTTCAAGGATCTTTGCTTTTGCCAGCATCCCTGAATGGAGCAATCCGCAGTATTCAGTACAAAGAATTTCATACTCTCCGACAAAAGTAGGTATAAACCAGAGGTAGTTATCATATCCTGGGATCACATCCTCTTTAACTCGGAATGCAGGGATAAAAAGGCTGTGATTAACATCTTCCGATTTAAGAGCCACTCTGACAGCTTTATTAACAGGAAGAATCAGATCTTTTGATTTCATTCCATTTCCGTAATCAAATTCCCATTCCCACATCCTGCCAACAGCTGTAACATTCATTGCATCGGTAGGAACTTTCCGCATGGGAGCAAATCCTACCCATCCGTAATAGAACATCATCATAACCAGGATAAGCGGTACTACCGTCCAGATAATTTCGAGTTTTACACTTCCTGTGAATTGTTTTGCCTCTTTCCCCTTTTTTCTGGAGAAATGAATAACAGTAAAGATCATAAAAGCTGTTATTCCAATAATAAAAATAAAGGCAATAGTAAAAATAAATATGAAAGTATTGTCTACACCTTCTGCCAGATTTGATGCTCCTGTAAACATAATATCTACCTTAAATAGTAATCTATGAATGTAATTATTATAACTAGTGCATATAACACAAAAACCCCTGTAATCATTAATTTTAAGAATAGATTTTCAAATCTTATATGCATGAAATAGGAGATCACCGTCCTTACTTTAATACTTGCTATTAACAGGGCTGTAGCTACTGTGAATGGGCCAAGGTGCCAACCTGTAACGGCGACAGTAATAAATGTAAGTACAAGCAGAACTATCAGCACGATTGCATGTGATGTATAAGATGAAATATGTGTTTCTTCGTTTTTCATATAATGCTGCAGCTTTTCAGGTTATTAGATATAACAATGGGAATAGGAAAATCCATATGAGGTCAACAAGATGCCAGTAGAGCCCGCTGTTCTCCAGCAGAAGATAATGAACTGCATTCACTTTTTCCGACTTTATCTTCAGGAGATTGATTGAGAGTAGTATCATTCCGATAAATACGTGAAGCGCATGTAATCCGGTCATCATATAATACAAACCAAAAAATAATAATTCACCCCGTGGAAGATTTTTCAATACTTCTGATCCGGGGTAAAGATGATATTCAAACTTATGAGACCATTCAAAGTATTTGTTTACCATAAAGAGAGCAGCAAGCAGTAAGGTCACAAATACAAGAAACATAGCCAGATTTTTCTGCTTCTTCTGTATTGCTGTGATAGACATAGCTACAGTCATACTGCTGACAAGGAGGAAGACTGTATTCAGTGTTCCGATGAAAGTATTAAGCTCAAGAGCTGCTGTGTGAAAATCTGCTGAATATTTTGCTCTGAAGACAGCATAAACCAGAAACAATCCACCGAAGAGAAACAATTCAGTGAATAGAAAAATCCACATCCCCAATTTACCGGTTTCGCTGTCAATATGATCACTATGACTCTCATTTACAGACATACTCATCAGTTTGGGTTGTTATTATTATTGTTGCCAAAAAGATAGGGCTGGGACTTTATTTCAGGTATTACATCAAAATTTTCATGTGTCGGGGGAGAGGGAATCTGCCACTCAAGAGTAACTCCCTTCCATGGATTTGAAGTGGCGATGGCACCACGTTTAGCATGATAAACAAGATTATACACCATTAAAATCAATCCTGCAATAAGGATAAATGCACCTATAGTTGACAGAACGTGCCCTGTCTGGAATTGCGGGAGATAATCAAAATATCTTCTTGGCATACCCTGAATACCTATAACGAAAAGGGGAAAATAGAGAAGATTAAATCCAGCAAATATTATACCCCAGGCTATATTAGCTATCCTGTTACTATACATTCTGCCGAACATCTTTGGAAACCAGTAATGTATACCAGCAAAAAAAGCAAACCCCATCCCTCCAAAGATGATATAATGGAAATGTGCAACAACAAAAGATGTATCATGTACCTGGACATTGGCAGCAACAGCACCAAGGGTCAGACCTGTGAAACCGCCAATCATGAACAGAAAGATAAATGATATAGCGTATAAAAGAGGAGGTTTAAGGTCAATTGAACCTCCGTACATGGTGGAAATCCAGTTGAATACTTTTATTGCACTGGGTACTGCTACAATGAATGTAAGGAAGGAAAAAAACCACCTTGAGCCATAGCTTATTCCGGCAGTGAACATATGATGACCCCATACAAAATAGCCGACAAAGGCAATGGCAAGACTTGAGATCAGTATTGCAGTGTATCCAAATACCGGTTTCTGGCTGAAGGTTGGAAAAATCTCAGTAACAATTCCCATACCGGGAAGAATCATGATATATACTGCCGGATGGGAATATATCCAGAAGAGATGCTGAAAAAGTACCGGATCGCCTCCAAGAGCAGGATCAAAAAAACCGATATTCATCACTCTTTCTGCGATAACCATTAGAAGTGTAATTCCCACAATAGGGGTTGCCAGAACCTGGATCCAGGCTGTAGCATATAAAGACCATGGAAATAGCGGCATTCTGAACCAACCCATTCCCGGGGCTCTCATACGGTGAATTGTAACAATAAAATTAAGACCGGTCAGAATAGATGAAAAACCTAAAATAAAAGCAGCAATAAGTGCGTATATCACATTTGTTGATGATTCTGCGCTGTAAGGTACATAAAAAGTCCAGCCGGTATCAGGAGAACCTTCTCCGATAAATTGTGACAGTACACCAAAAATAGCTCCTATGATAAAAAGATAAAATGAAAATAGATTGAGTTTTGGAAAAGCCACATCTTTTGCCCCAATCATAATTGGCAGGAAAAAATTGCCAAAAATTGCAGGAAGAGCCGGTATGACTATCACAAAAATCATGATAATTCCATGAATTGTAAACATTCCATTATAAGTCTGAGGACCCATAATTGTCTCTCCTGGGGCTATAAGCTCGATCCTCATCAGCAATCCAAGGATTGCTGCCACAAAAAAGAATACTATTATACAGTATAAATATAATAGGCCGATTTTCTTGTGATCGGTGGTGAGAAGCCACGAAAGAATGCCTTTATATTTTCCCTTGTAGTCAAGATAACTTATATACGGTGCGGGTTCTGGGTTAGGGGTGCTCATATTTAATGGTTTATCATTTTTTTCTTCTTTTGATGAGAAGAGTAATAAATACTATTAAGGCTATAAATATTGTAAGTGTGCCTATTATTCTGGTTATCTGTATTGTATAGGTCTTACTTCCAGGGTTGTATGCAAAACAATATTCAAGTATTCTGTTTATAGTAGGCCTTGCAATACCCTTCTGAGCTTCAATTATTGCCATTTTTACATCAAAAGGGAGGAATGTAAGACCGTAAAGGTATCTGGTGATCTTGCCTTTCGGACTTAATACCATGATAGCAGAAGCGTGTGCGAAATCGAGCCCCTGTGCTTTGTATTTATATCCAATTGCTTCAGTAATTTTATTAATATTTTCTTGCGATCCGGTAAGATATATCCAGTATTTCTGATTCTCTTTGCTGATTTTCTGGACAAAATTTACCTTTTTCTCTCTTGCTTTTTCTGGAGTATCTTTTGTATTAAAGCTGATTGTTATAATCTGGTAATCAGTTCCAAGATTCAGATCAAGCTTACTTACCATTTCTGCAACGCCATCCATTAAAGGGCTGCAAAGGTTGGGGCAATCGAAATAAACAAAAAAAAGTATTGTGGGTTTATCAATAAGCTGCCCCAGAGTAACTGTATCGTTTTTTTCATTAATAAACCAGACATCAGTTGGTATTGTATCTCCGAGTCTTTCTACTATCCCGATTTCAACAGCGGTTTTTAATATATCCGACTTAACCATCTCCTGCCCGTGCAGCATCCCGGACAGGAAAATCATTATAAAAGCAAAACAAAATTTTCTCATATCTGTTTTATTTTGATTTAGTTTCAGATTCTTCTGAATAGATCCCGGCTATCATTAAGGAACCTCCCATAAGTGAAATATCTTTAAGAAGTGCAATTATTGTGAGAGGTTGATCGGCCGGAATAAAAAGATGGGGAATATGAATAGTTATGATAAAAACGAAGAGTAGTACTGCCAGCATTATTGTGGAGAATTTCACAAACTTTTTTGACAGGATACTGATACTTGCAACAATGAGCATAATTCCGGTTAGTATTATTGTGTAAGCGCCCAGAGGGATAAAAGAGGTCAGCATGCCAAGATAATAATCCATCATAAGAAAATGGTTGATCCCGAAAATTGCAAAGGGAATAGCAAATAATATTCTTCCGATTGTTGTGATGTTTTTCATAAGCAGTACTTTAAAAATTAATATATTAATTTTCTTTTTTGTTAAGTCCGGTTGCAAAACTCTCCCCGACAATAAATATATCACGCAGCATCATGAGTACATAAAAAATGAATCCCCATGCTGCGAGCAGTCCGATTCCGTAAGTCAGTATTATCCAGACAGGAGCTTTCCTGACATTGTTCCACATCGCCCTCTGAGCTGTCAGGCTTACCGGAAATACTTTTTGTCCGGCACTCAGAAGAGTATCCTTACTCGCTGATCCGAATACGTCTTCATCTGTAAACCTGGCACTTACGAGCACCATCCCGGCAGTATCTCCTTTGAGGTCAGCAGGCACTTTAAATACTGCCACACCATCGTTATTTGTTGTTTTTGGTTCATCGATTGCCAGCATTCCAAAAGTCCTTTTTACAAGTAACTTAACTTCTGCACCTGTAACAGGGACGGATGATTTATCTTTTGTGGCAAGGGCTTTAAGTATAACTAAGCTGTCTGAGGGGTTGAAAGAAACCAGTAAGCCTATTACAGCCCCCGGATATGCAGCAGAAGTTATGACAGGCATTAACTGCTGTATATATGAAGTGTTGAAACTCCTGAGAAAAGAAATGACATTCCATATTTCATTCGAGGAGAGAACACTTCGGAATGAAGGCATCTGGCCACGTCCGGTTGAGAGTTTATAAAAAAGTTCACCGTCATTGTTCCTCTGGATCTTTTCAGTGGCAGGATCTCCGGGAGGCGGGATAAGTGCAAGAAAGTTTGATTTTCCCGGGGTTCCGTGGCATGATATACAGTTTATTGAATAAAGCTTTTCTCCGGATTTCCTTGTTTCATCATTAAAAGGAAAAGTGCTGAGCTTACTTTTCTTATCTGCAGGTACCGTCCATTCCTGCCCAGTTAGCTCAGGAATAAGAAGATGCAGTATTAATAAACCGAAAATAAATTGCCTCATAAATATGAATTAATTATCTGTTTTTCCAATTTAACTTTTAGATTCATCTTCTGCCAGTTCCCATATTGGGAGTACAGGAAAAAGCTTTGATAATACTGTAATTATAATAAGAACAAGAAGTATCGATGCAATTGTTACAGCTGTTTCAATAATGGTTGGTCTGTAAACAATCCATTCAACCGGAACATGCTGAACCGGCAGGTATGGATGACCCTGAGGAGGTACCACAATGATAAATCTTTTAAGCCATGCAGCTGCCAGAACTACAATTGAAATGATCATCATTGGCAATGGTCTTCTTAATCTTCTGAAGAGCAACAGTATTACTGGTATAACCAGGCCCAGTATCTGGACTCCCCAGAAAAGAGGAGCATATTCTCCTTTAAAAAGTTCTTTCAGGTGTATGGCATCCAGGGCTTTAAGCTTGTACCCCGGAACCAGAAACTCATTGAGATTAAAATACATATATACAATTGATACCAGTACCAATACACGTCCTATCTTTTCAAAATGATCCTCTGTAAGGTATTTCTGGAGTTTGTAATTAATTCTGAAGAAGTACATTGCTATTATGACTGAAGCAGTTCCTGAAACAAATGCTCCTGAAATAAAATAAGGTCCAAATATTGAACTGTCCCAGCCTGCACGGGGTGTAACGGCAAAAAGCCAGGATGTTACTGTATGAATCGCAAAGGCAAGTGGTACAATTAGTATAAGAAGTACACGCATTGCTTTTTTAAGTAATTCATATTGCTTAGGGTGGTGTATCCACTTGAAGGATAAAATTTCATAAGCCTTAATGAGAAAACCCGGCCTGCCGGTGAGCCTGGTTTTAGAGATAGCCAGATCAGGAATAAGTGGAAGAAACCAAAGCAGCAGGCTGACAAAAAAATATGTTGTAACAACTGTAACATCCCAGAGAATCGGAGACTGTACCCGTCCAAAGAGAAATACATATGGTAGCCTGTCTGGTCGTCCCATATCGGATATGATAACCAGTCCGGCAACAGCAGAAAAGGCGACGGCAATAATTTCAGCAATACGGGCAATGGGCTTAATCCATTTGGCTCCTGATAGACCAAGAACCGAGCTTATCAGCATCCCTACCAGACTGGTTGCAACGAAAAACACGAAATTAGCTATATACATCCCCCAGCTTGTGACATCACGTAATCCGGTGACGCCAAGACCCTTCTTGAGCTGGATATAATATGCAAATAGACATATAAAAAGAGCGATTGTAAGAAATCCCATCCACAAAATGAATCCTTTGTTGAGCCTTACATTTCTTAAGATATCGGAAGAGACTGTATCGAGTCGTTTCTGGTAACTTTCAGAGTTTAATGGAGAATCTGACATGTTATAGGCTATTATATTAATTCCTTATATTCCAATTCATCCCCCTCTTTAAAATCAAATATTCTGTTTTTGGGAGGAAGATAATAAACTCTTGGTTTAGTCCCAAGCTCTGGCATCAGCCTGTAAGCTCCGTTTTTTTCAAGCAGTTCAGCGAGATTTACAGTCTCCTTTGTAGTACCGTTTGTAACGGCATTTTCATTTTCATCGCCAAAATAAAAAACTCCATTAGGACAGGCAGATACGCAATAAGGTAAAGCACCTTCACGCAACCTGTCAGCACTGAAAAGACACTTGGATATTGTCCCCTTTTTCTGAGGGACATTCAGTTCAATATCATATTCTTTTCCTTTATCTGCTTCAGCAGCAAGTGGTTCCTGCCAATGAAACATACGCGCAGAATATGGGCATGCAGCCATACAAAACCGGCATCCGATACATCGTTCATTGTCAATCAGCACAATGCCATCCTGTCTTTTGAAAGTGGCGTCTACCGGGCACACTGAAACGCAAGGTGGATTGTCGCAGTGCTGGCAAGGTTTTGGCATATGAAATGCAGGGGTGTTGACAGATTCCTGCATTTGTAGAGTATTTATGTGATATTCATAAGGTCTGAGATGATGTGCGTCCTGACAAGCATTAACACATTTTCTGGCATTTCGGCACTTTGAGAGGTCAATAATCATAACCCATTTTTTGCCTTTTATTCCCTCTCTTCCCCTTAACTGAAGCCTGGCAGGATCAGGTTTATAATCCTTCATCTGATTCTTTGGAATCAAAACCAGCCTGTTATCTTCTGTTAATACTTTAACAGTCTCTCCATCAGATTTTGAATGTTCATAACGATATCCGGAGTAAATAGCTGCCGCACCAGCAACAGATGCTGCACCTACAAGCCCAACTTTCTTCAGAAAATCACGGCGGGAAGATTCCAGAATATCATCTATTTTAGGTTCCTCTGAACTTTTTTCCTTTTCTTTTCCACTCATAATTTTCCTGTTGAAGTACCTGAAACAAATAAATTTTTAATAATTATTTAGTTATCTCTTCTCTGGGAGCAATAATGAATTTCTTAACTGAATAACCGGATCCGGTAATAGCTTCCTTTATTTTCAGTGAATCAACTGCCCCAGGATAGTATTCAATTAATGCATTTCCAATAGTAAATGATGCTTTAACTGACTTAATTCCTTCCAGTTTTCCGACATTTCTCTGAATTGTTTGTTCGCAGCCCAGGCAGGTCATACCACCAATAGATACTTCCATTGAAGCTGTCTCAGTCTGAGGTATGTTTTTTTCAACTTTGTTGCCACCCTCTCCGCAAGATGCAACTGCCAGAACAACGAAAAACAGGATAAGCCCCGTGAAAATTTTGCACTTCTTCATATTCAATAAATTTAATGTTAGGCGGTTACAGGTAAAATAACTTTCATAAATGTATGAATAATTTTGCCACTTACTTAAAATATGTCAAAAAACATACTGTTATAGCATGTTTGTAATTTTAAATGAACAAACAGAAATTTCAAATGTTAATGCTTAAAACAATTAAAATCATGAAAATAGCAAATTTTTTAAAATCAGCCGTATTATTTATGGCACCAGCTTTTATAAGCCTGAATGTACTTGCCGGCAATCCTGAAAGTATCAAATCTTCCTCGATTGAAGGTGCCCCTGTTAAAGAGTTTCCTTCCTTGCCATATGCCTACGATGCTCTTGAACCTTATATTGATGCAAGGACCATGGAAATTCATTATGACAAGCATCATCGTGCCTATTATACAAATTTTGTAAATGCTATAAAAGGAACACCGCTTGAGACAATGAAATTATCTGACATTTTTTCTTCCATATCAGAACGAACAGATGCTGTGAGAAATAATGGAGGAGGATTTTATAATCATGTTTTTTTCTGGAATAGTATGGGCAAAGAATCTTCAGAACCATCTCCAGAGTTGGCTGCAGCAATAAATAAAGCATTTGGATCTTTTGATAAATTCAAGGAGGCTTTTAATACAGCTTCCAAAACCCGTTTTGGAAGCGGATGGGCATGGCTCTATCTGAACGGTGAAAAAAACCTTGCTGTCGGGAGTACTCCAAATCAGGATAATCCGCTTATGGACAATGCTGCAATAAAAGGAACACCCCTATTAGCTCTTGATGTATGGGAACACGCTTATTATCTTAAATATCAGAACAGGAGGCCAGAATATATTGAAGCATTCTGGAATGTAATTAACTGGAATGAAGTGAATAAGAGATTTCAGGAAGCTGCAAAATAAAAAATTTCACTTTTCAGGTGAAATTACCCTCTGACAGCTTTTCCCGGAAGGTCAGGAAATAGTAGGTATTTCTGACAGACAAATAAAAAAATTCCTGTATTGGCGCGGATTAGCAATCCGTGCCATAATACAGGAAAATGTGGTTGTGTAAATATATTATGTATATAAAAACCTCTTAATCTTCAGGGTTGCAGTTTTCTGAAAAGGAACTGGCTGAAGCACAACTTTCTGTATCTGGCTGAATTTATTGACCTGTGAGTTGACATAAGCCTGTAACTCAAAAAGTACATCATCAACCTTATCCTCAACCTGCCTCGTCATATCCTGTTTAAGAGTCTGATATTTCTTTTCGAACTCCTCCATATTTATATGAACAAGGGCTACAAGTTTTCCTTTCTGTTGAACAACAAGTGATTCCACTACAAACCGGAAATTGTTTATAATTGATTCAATTTCTTCAGGGTATATATTCTCACCACTTGAACTTAGGATCATATTTTTTAATCTCCCTTTGATATAAAGGTTATTCCCTGAGTCAAGCGTTCCAAGATCCCCGGTTCTAAACCAACCTTCAGGTGTAAGCACTTCTTTAGTCATTTCAGGTTCTTTGTAGTAACCTTTCATTACATTTGGTCCTTTCGCCCAAATTTCACCTTCCCCGGTTTTCTTGTCAGGATTGTTTATTATGAGTTCTATATCCTCAATTGCAGGACCTGTAGATTCAAAAACTGATTTTGAAGGATTTGCACCGGCAAGAAGCGGGGCTGTTTCTGTAAGTCCATATCCAATAGCATATGGGAACTTTGCCTCCAGAAGGAATTTTTCTACAGTTCTATTTAGTTTGGCTCCTCCAATTCCATAAAATTTAAGTTCACCACCAAATGTTTTCTTAAGTTTCTTCCCAGCTGCCTCATTTAGCTTTTTTCTGAAGAAAGAGATCTTATAAAGCATTCTCAGTATAAACTTATCTCTGAAGGCCGGAAGAATTTTATTAAAATAGATTTTTTCCATTATCAGGGGAACAGTCAGCATCATAGTAGGCTTTACTTCAGCCATAGCCGGTAAAAGCACAGCAGGGGTTGGCGGTTTCCGGAGATAATAAACACATGATCCCCCAAGCATGGGAAGAATTAATCCAAGTGTATTTTCATATGTGTGTGAAAGTGGCAAAACAGATAAAAATCTATCAGTCTCATCTATTGGTTGTATAACCATGCCTTTCATAGCGTTGAAAGTGATATTCTTATGTGTAAGCATTACACCCTTTGAGCGTCCTGTAGTTCCTGAAGTATAAATTATTGATGCCAGATCATCTTCTTCAACATCATAACTCCTTATAGGTAAAGCGTCTGATTCATAGGATTTTGTATTCTTTTCCGATGAGATAATAGAAAAATCCTCAATCGAGATTACTGTTTTAAGTTCATCAGATTTGAATCCCTCAATACGCACCAAAAGAGAAGTTGATATAAAAATAGCTTTGGCTCCTGAATGTTCCAGAATATTGGATACTTCTGTTGCAGAAAAATCAGGTAGTACAGGAACTGCTACTGCTCCCATGAAAGTAATTGAGAAATAAGCTATTCCCCAATTTGGCATATTGGTGCTCAGTATAGCAACTTTATCTCCGGGTAAGATGCCAGCTTTCTCAAGGAAAGCGGTCAAGGATTTTATCTCAGAGTTTACTTTTTCATAGCTCTTGGGTTCTTCCCCTACAAATGTATAAGCATTGTGTTTCGGATACTTTCTTAATGTTTCATTGAACATCGCAGGAAAAGTGAGCCTGATATTGTTTTCTTTCATTATCACCTATTCTTTAGCTTATTAAGGATACAAAGGTAAGCAATTATTGCATTGGATGTCACTAACATGCCATATATTACATTAATTTGCACAAAAGCATTTCGCAAGATTGAACCATTATCGGTCAGATTGGTTAATTTTGTATATTAATTTTTAATATAAAAATTATGGCTTCATTTATTCGTGTTACAAAAGAGTTTAAATTTGAAATGGCCCATGTTTTATGGAATTATGATGGTCCATGCAGGAATGTTCATGGGCATTCATATAGACTTTTTGTAACACTTTCCGGTATCCCAATCGAGGATCCGGAAAATCCTAAAAACGGAATGGTAATTGATTTTACTGATCTGAAAAGTATAGTAAGAAACGAGATTATTACTGTTTTTGACCATTCTGTGGTAGTAAGTAACCGTTATGATAGTGAAAAAACAGAGATGTTTACAAAAATGTTCGGTAATACTGTAATTGTAAATTATCAGCCAACCTGTGAAAATCTTGTTTCTGATTTTGCAGAAAAGATCAGTATCAATTTACCCTCAGGGATCAAACTCCATAGCCTGAAGCTATACGAAACAGCGACATCTTATGCCGAATGGTACGCATCGGATAATATTTAATTTAAATCTACTGAGAAAAACGTTGAAGGAATCAGAGCCATCATTTTTTTGAAATTCTCAATCACTTCAACCTAAAACATAAAATGTTCATTAAATGAATGATCATAACTCCAAAAAACTATTTCTACTTGATGCATATGCTCTTATTTTCAGGGCTTATTACGCATTCATTAAAAATCCCAGGATTACTTCAAAAGGGCTGAACACCTCTGCAGTATTCGGATTTCTGCTTGCTCTTGAAGAGGTTCTTCAGAAACAAAAACCGACTCACATCGCTGTTGTTTTCGATACCCCGACTCCTACATTCAGACATGAAATGTTTAAGGATTATAAGGCTAACAGAAATGAGACACCTGAGGATATCAAAAAAGCGGTTCCTTATATAAAGCGATTGATTGAAGCGTATAAAATACCAGTTATCGATTATCCTGGATTCGAGGCAGATGATGTTATCGGAACTCTAGCACGAAAAGCATCTGAAAGAGGGTTTACAACTTACATGATGACTCCTGATAAAGATTTTGCCCAGCTGGTCTCTGAAAATGTTTTTATGTTGAAACCTTCAAGAAGTGGCAATGATTCAATTTTGTGGGGAGTTGAAGATATTAAAAAGGAATTCTGTGTTAATCGTCCGGAGCAGGTAATTGATGTTCTTGCACTTATGGGCGATACAGCTGATAATATTCCGGGAGCACCAGGGGTCGGACCCAAAACAGCAATGAAACTTATCTCTGAATACGGAAGTATTGAAGAGTTATTCAAAAATACAGATAAGTTAAAAGGGAACCTGAAGGATATAATTGTAAATAACCGGGAACAGATTGAGTTCTCAAAAAAGCTGGTTACCATAGAACAGAACGTACCTGTTGAATTAAATGAAAGTTCTCTTATTAGGGAAGTCCCGGATCCGGATAAACTAAAGATTCTTTTTGATGAACTTGAATTCAGAACAGTTGCTGCCAGGATACTTTCTGAAATTGATAAATCAGAAAAACCAAGGGAATCTCCCCCAATTATCTCTCCAGGAAAAGACTCCCTCCAGGGCTCCTTATTCGGAAATGAGGTAGTAGATAATGTAACATCGAGAATGACAATTGAAAACTCTGAACATGACTATTTATTAATCAATAACAGTTCAGAATTATCTGATTTAGTGAAGAAAATTGAATTACTTGATGAGTTTTGTTTTGATACTGAAACAACAAGTATTAATGCCCTTGATGCTGAGATTGTTGCTTTAGCTTTTTCATGGAGCAAGGGATCAGGTTGCCTTATTCATTTTCCGGAATCACAGGATGAAACAAAAGCGCTTCTCGAGATTATCAGACCCGTTTTTGAAAGAGCTGGAGCACTGAAAATAGGACAGAATATTAAATTTGATATTCAGGTTCTTGCAAATTATGGGATTGATGTCAGGGGTCCTCTGTTCGATACAATGATAGCTCATTATTTGCTTGAACCTGATATGCGGCATAATATGAATCTCCTGTCTGAGACCTACCTGTCGTATAGTCCTGTGCATATTGAATCGCTTATAGGAGAGAAAGGATATAATCAGAAAAATATGCGTTCTGTCCCTGTTGATAAACTAAAGGAATATGCTGTGGAAGATGCAGATGTCACACTTCAGTTAAAGAATCTATTCTACCCCCGGATAAATTCAGAAAAATTGGGTGACCTTTCAAAAGATATTGAGATGCCTCTTATCAGTGTGCTGGCTGACATGGAAAGAATAGGAGTAAAACTTAACCTGGAGGATCTCAAAGCCATAACAAGTAACCTAAGGGAGGATATTATCTCACTTGAGCAGGAAATTTACTCACTGGCGGGGACAGAATTTAATATATCATCTCCAAAGCAGCTTGGCGATATACTGTTTATAAGACTTAAACTTGATGATAATGCCAGGGTAACCAAAACAAGGCAGTTTATTACAAATGAAGAGATATTACAACGCCTTACCAGTAAGCATCCTATTGTAGATAAAGTATTGGAATACAGGGGTCTTAAAAAACTACTTTCAACATATGTTGAGGCTCTACCCCTGCTTGTCGACAAAAAAACCGGAAGAATACATACCTCATTCAATCAGGCTGTTGCTTCAACCGGCCGCTTGAGCTCAAATAATCCTAATCTCCAAAATATTCCTGTAAAAGATGCTCGGGGACGAGAAATCAGAAAAGCATTTGTACCTGAAGCTGGTCATATCTTTCTTTCGGTCGATTATTCACAAATAGAATTAAGACTCATGGCCCATCTCAGCAAAGATGAGAGTATGATTGCTGATTTTAGGTCGGGGAATGATATTCATGCAGCAACAGCAGCCAAAATTTTCGGTGTTGAATTAGTTGACGTTACGAGAGAGATGCGCAGTCGTGCCAAAACAGCAAACTTTGGTATAATCTATGGGATATCCTCATATGGACTTTCAGAAAGGCTGACAATAGGAAGAAAGGAAGCAAAGGAACTAATTGATGGTTATTTCACTTCTTACCCCGGAGTAAAAGTTTATATGGATGAATGCATTAAAAAAGCCAGAGATGTAGGATATGTGACTACCATGTTCGGACGTAAGAGATATCTTCGTGATATTCATTCACAAAATCAGATTGTAAGAGGAAATGCTGAAAGAAATGCTATTAATGCACCAATTCAGGGCAGTGCAGCAGATATTATAAAGATTGCTATGGTAAGAATCCATAACAGGCTTAAAACGGAAAATTATTTATCAAAAATGATATTGCAGGTACATGATGAGCTTATTTTTGAAGTCGAATCATCTGAAGTTGAAAAGCTTAAAGATATGGTCATTAACGAAATGTCAAATGCAGCTGTACTGGATGTTCCCCTTAAAGTGGATTGGGGTACTGGAAATAATTGGTTCGAGGCACATTAACCGAAACAAAAGTGTTAAAACTTTTACTATTGAAGGGGATAACCGGAAAAAGATAATTCCAGTGCTGGAGATCATCTTAAGGCATTCTTCCACAGCAAACCTTGCCTTATCGTCTTTGAACTAGCCGGGAGTAATGTACTGATATTATAAAAGGTTCTATCAATTGTTTAATAGTTAAAAAAAAGTCCTGTCATTCAGGTTAGGAGGAAAGTATATGAATGTTAAAGTTTTGTTCTTTGGTGTTTTGGCAGAGGTAACCGGGACTAATCTGAAACTTTATCGGGAGGTGGAATCTTTAGGTGATCTCAAAGTGAGAATTCTTGATGATTTTCCGGAGGTGGCACATTACAATTATATAATTTCACATAATAGCATAGTAATTGATAATGATCCGGAACTTAGTGACAATGATGAAGTAGCTTTTATGCCTCCATTTGCTGGAGGTTAAGTTGTTCTCTAATAAATATTTGCATCATGCTTACAAATTATCTGATAAACGGCCCGGTAACTTTCGAAGTATTAGCTCATCTGATGGAACGGATGGGCGAGAAAAAGGATTCCGGAGGACACTCCCTGTTTCTAGGTCAGGTGAGAGCTGATGAAGAGTGCGGGAAAATTGTAAAAGCGATTGAGTATACGGCTTATGAAGGTATGGTAAAGGTTGAAGCAGAAAAAATCAGGAAAGAAATATTGTCTGAGTTCAGCGATGTAATAGACGTTAAAATTGTACACTCAACAGGTATAGTAAATGCCGGAGAATTATCCCTGCTTGTTTTTGTCTCAGCTATGCACCGGCAGCTGATTCATCTCACAAGTGGAGACAAAACACGCAGGATTAAACAGGTTCCTGGATCATTCGGGACTGATTAAAGATTTCTTTTGAGTTTCCTGCGTTATCCTTTCTGGTAACCAGGATTGACCCTTTTTTCCCGGTAATGACAGAGTTATACTCTTCTTTATTGTTTAATATCTCAAGTGCTTTTAAAACCTGTTCATCTTTTTTAATAGTCCATGCTATCGCCCCGCTTTCATAAAAATAACGGCCAATTATTTCGTCTTCAAGAAGATCAGTTATTTCACTCCGGAATATTTTAAGATCCTGGTCAAGATTATGTGTAATATCTCTTTCCAGTTCCATAAAGAGCTCCTTATGAATATCATAGTATTTCTCTTTTTTTGCATTGGAAATTAGCTCATTAAGAGACTCTTCGGTGACTGTTTTATAATTGAAGTTACGCTTGATCAGAAATTCTTTAAATTTTGTATAATCCTGATCATTAAAGGAAAAATCACTGGCTGTTGAAAGATTGGGGTGTTCCCAGTAATAACTGTTGGCAAAATCGAAAATATAATTTCTGAGGTATAGTTCTGTTGAAATCTGGCTCAGCGCTTCGGGTAAAATTTCAATATCTGGAGTAATTCCACCTCCATCCTTTACAATTCGTCCGTTCTTTGTTTTAAATTCTGATATGAGTGAATCAGGAATTATCCCCACGCTTCCATCTTCATTTGGGTGCGAGAAGTCCCGGGCCTGAATACATCTTCCGCTTGGGATGTAATATTTTGCTGTAGTGACTTTTAGCTGAGTGTTATAGCTTAATGGCCGCGTAATTTGTACCAGACCTTTTCCGTATGACCGTTGTCCGACAATAATACCCCTGTCAAGGTCCTGAATTGCCCCTGCAACAATCTCTGAGGCTGAAGCAGATCCCCTGTTAATAATTATTGCGAGTGCAATATTTTCATCAACCGCAGGCTTAGTGGTTTTAAAGTCCTCATCAAATTGCTTAACTTTTCCTTTTGTCGAAACTACTTCATTTCCTGGACCTACAAAAAGATTTACGATTTCCACAGCTTCCGAAAGTAAACCTCCCGGGTTTCCTCTGAGATCGAGTATAATCTGCTGAGGTTTATTTTCTTTCAATGAGACAAGGGCAGATTTAACATCTTCAATACAGTTTTGAGTGAAGGTTGTGAAACGGATATATCCGGTTTTTGAATCAATCATGCCATAGTAGGGCACAGGAGGGATTACTATTTTCTCTCTTTTAAGTAAATAGTCTGTTTCCTTCTCGTTCCTTTCGACTGTAACTGTAATACTGGTCCCGGGGTTTCCTTTAAGTTTTTCACTTACTTTTTCAGTAGATAAGCCACGGAGCGATGTTCCGTCAACTTTTTTAAGCAAGTCACCGACCTTAATCCCGGCAAGGTCTGCAGGAAATCCTTTGTAAACCTCAGTAATTACCACAAATTCACCATTGCTGCGAACCATAGAACCAATTCCGCCATATTTACCGGTAGTCATGAAAGTGAATTCATCAACTTCTGACTCCGGATAATAGACAGTATAGGGATCAAGAGTCCGAAGCATATTGTCAATACCGGCTTTAACTACCTTATCAGGGTCAATTTCATCTACATACAGGGTGTTAACTTCTCTGAAAAGAGAGAAAAAAATATCAAGATTTTTAGCAATCCTGAAATCCCTGCTTTCCTGGTTAATAAGGAAAGAGGTGCTTATACCAGCTAATATTAATAAAGACAAGATTATTATGATCCTGCCGGTAAGTATCTTTTTCATAAATATTAAGTCTTAAAATTAGACGGACGAAATTAAGAAGAAAAATCGGTTACGGTTTTGATAAAGGAACAATTAAAATAATTTTAACATTTGTATCACTAATCTGTCAGTAAACAGAGGTAATAAAAATTATCAGCCTTCCGGATACTTTCTTAATAGCAATGTTAGCCAATGAGTTGCTATTCTGATTTCACTCGGGTGAGCAGTATCAGCTTCTCTATTACTTCATTAATTGATTTCAAAACGGTTTGATATTCGGGTATTCTATTACCTCTTATTATTACAATAAAAACAATCTGAATCTCTTCAGAGCTTAAATGGTCATAAAGAATCTGTTTATTTTTTCTGTAAGCTTCCCGTATTCTTCTCTTTATCAGGTTTCTGGTCACTGCAAGTTTAAATCCTCTTTTCGAAACGCTGAATGCTACCTGTGCAGGATATTGGAGTTTAACAGGACTGATACTCCAGACAACCTTAAAAAGGGAATTATAAAAAATATTTCCGTTTTCAAATAAGCCTGAGATAACTTTATGGCTGCAGAGTCTTTCAGACTTATTAAAGGTCTCGTTTATGATTTTCATATCAGAGCGACTTATCCGTTAAGTCATGCTAGAAGGCTGTTGCAGATCTTGAGTGTAAGGTGAATAGTAAAAATTGTTACCTTAAATTCTTGTTGTACTCTTTAAGAAAATCATCCAGGGCCATTGTCATCGAAGGTGCTTTGGGATTGGGAGCATTTATATCGAGTCTTAGGCCTTCGTTTTCTACAGCACAAGCCGTTGTAGGACCGAACGCTGCAATTTTTATATCACCCTGGACAAAACCGGGAAAATTTTCTTTTAGGGATTTAATTCCGGAGGGACTATAAAAGACAAGAATATCATAATCGAACTCCTTTAAATTTGAAAAGTCGGTACTTATAGTTTTATAAAGAGTTCCGATCATATACCTGATGCCATTCTTATCAAGTAATTCCGGGATTTCAGCATTATGCGGCTCTGAAAGAGGGACGAAAAAATTATCCTCCTTATGTTTGATTATTACATCAATCAGGTCCTGAAATTTAGCTTTCCCATGGAAAATTTTACGTTTCCTGTAAACAATGTATTTTTGAAGATAGAATGCAACATTCTCTGTAATGCAGAAATATTTCAGTGTATCAGGAACGACTGTACGCAGTTCAGTACATATCCTGAAAAAATGATCAATCCCGGTTTTGCTTGTGAATATAACTGCAGTGAAGTCGAGGATATTTATCTTTTGCTGGCGGAAATCTTTAGATGAGACTCCTTCAATATCAACAAAAGGTTTAAAATCAACCTTAAGATTATACTTTCTTGCCAGTTCGAAATATGGAGATTTCGGATTATTTGGTTCTGGCTGCGATACTAAAATCTTCCTTATTTTCAACTCTTTACAGATTAAGTTTTACTCCCAAAGTAACACTCGCCAATCTAAACAAGGCCTGTAAAATATTTCACCGATATCAGAACAGGCAGGATTTCCAGCGCACAAAGGTACAAAATCAAATAGAAAATCGAAATATTCCGGTTTATAAAAATAATAAAAAGCTTTACTACACTTATCAGATACATTAATCCGAGGACAAATATTCCAGCAATTATATAGACTTTTATCGGGAAAAATGATGTATACGATATAAGTATAACAATGACAAAAAGGAACAGTGCACTGAATCGAAATGACTGGTAGACACCGAGTAGATATTCCCTGAATAGAGATATTTCTCCGCTTAAATTTCCTGTAATTTCACAGACAAGATGTCTCAGTGTGACAGCAATTATTATGATCCCTAGTGTTATCAACCAGTAGATAATATTATTTAACCCTGATGGAATAATATTTAAATAAACTGTGGTGAAATAAAAGAAAAGACTCATGATCAGAAATGCAATCAGATTCAGGAGAGTGGAATGCCAGTGAAATAATTCTCCACTTTCCCTCGATGATTTATCGTTTATTCCTCTGATAAGGAAGAAGCGGGTAAGATATGAAAGAAGATTTTTTGAATTAGTTCGGACAATTGAAAATAAAACCGCAGAAAAAAGGATAATAAGTATCATCCAGTCGTAATGAAGAGGATTTGGTGGTTTGTCCTGTCCGTTTTTAAGTTGTTTAACAAGAATTGCCCTTTCCTCTGACTTCTTTATCCTGTTTTTTTCAGTAAAAACGAAGGGAAACCTTAAATAGGATCCTGTCCCAATACTTATTAAAACATTTAGGGAATCGTAATATGTTACGTCCACAACACTATTCCTAAAACATACTGAAGTAGTGTCAATAAAAGAAAGGGCTGCGGGTTCAGGTGCAATTCCGCTTGTTTGTCTTATTGAATTATTTGATTCAGGTTCCGGGATGACAATTAAGGAACCGGATTTAATACCGATGGAGTCGTTTAAGCCACTATTGCTGCTCTTTAATGTATCTTGCTGCATGAAAGACCAGAGATTTCCCATCATATACTTTGGTTTCAAAACACAAAAGTAATGATAAATAAATGAGTTGGTCTAAAAGAGTTCAAAGAGAATTATCAGAAATGATTTATTGCACATCCGGATATTTCAGACAGTATATTATTTGCTAACCTGCTTGCACCTATTCGGAATAATGAATTATTAAGCCATTCTTCCCCAAGGCAATACCTGGCTATGTAATAGTAATTAATTGAATCTGACGGATTAACTATGCCTCCTGCTGCTTTAAACCCTACCTTAATACCTGTTTCAGAGAAAAAATTTGATATAGCCCTGCACATTACAAAAGCAGCTTCAGGAGTAGCAGATATAGTCGTTTTACCTGTTGAAGTCTTAATAAAATCAGCACCTGCATCCATCGCTATCATAGATGCTTTGAAGATATGTTCAAAATCACCTAATAAGCCGGATTCAACAATAACCTTAAGTTGTTTACCGCCGATAGCCTCTTTTATCTCCCTGATTTCATCAGCAACCATTGCAAAATCATTTCCAAGAAAAGCCCCGACCGGTATAACAATATCTATTTCATCAGCTCCAGCTTCAATAGCCAGTTTACATTCGGTAACCTTGACGCTTCGAAATGTTTGTGAAGACGGAAATGCCCCTGCTACTGCCGCTATTTTAACATTTTTTACAGAAAGTTTTTCTTTTACAACTGATACATAATTCGGATAAACACAAATGGCTGCTACATTTGGAATGTTAGAATAACTACCTGAAAAACTATTTACCTTACCAGTGAAATGAATAATATGACTTCTGTTATCAGTTGTATTCAGGCTGGTCAGGTCAATCATATTCAAAAGATTCATCAGCAGGTGCTTATCTGCAACTGCTGGCACTTCAGAAGATACTTTCTTTAGTCCCTTTCTGATTTCTGTTTCTGAAGGGCAAAGTTTTATAAGTTTTTGATATAGTTTTGTCATAAAAATTCTGTTATGTTAAACGAAATGACAGTGCTATGAAAAAAAAGAACGTCGTCAATATACTGCTTTTTGGATTCATAATTATTTTACCGGGAATATTTAGTTGCAAAAAAAGATCAAATGATAATACCAATGGCATTTTATTAAAAGTTGACCGTGATTTTTCTGGAATGTCGCAAAAAGAAGGTATGATTAAAGCATTCCTGTATTATGCAGCTGAGGACGGAGTAATTTTACGCAATAATTCCTTCCCTTCCAAAGGCAGGGAGACCCTGAAAGAACACTTTTCCGGGCAGAGTGATACTTCATTTATCCTGAGTTGGGAACCTCTGTTTGAGAAAATATCTGAGAGTGGTGACCTGGGTTATACTTATGGTATTCATACTAATACCGATAAACTTACCGGAAAAACAGTAAGGGGTACATATGTTACCATATGGCAGAGACAGACAGACGGTG
>JFJP01036959.1_pt1 | contig 93032 bp, 76 predicted proteins | sample 431651 | NCBI WGS metagenome assembly JFJP01 (sample SAMN02602958, study PRJNA72255) | Microbial mat metagenome, whole genome shotgun sequencing project. | biome: fresh water; feature: sink hole; material: water; isolation source: purple microbial (photo- and chemosynthetic) mats found in...
TGATGAAAATAAAGATTCAGATTCTGTAAAGATTCATTTAAGACTTCCAACTCTTATTTCTACCAAACCTACTCGAATTATCGGTGACAGTAAGAATGATATGACGATTCTTGAATACTTTGGAGGAGATGCACTTATAGTTAACACTGTAGTTGCTAAAACTCACAAAGTTGTAGTTAAGTATATCCTTCTTATGCTAAACGGTAAGATTCCTGACGACATCCCTTATGATCAAATAATCTCATATCTTGAAAAATGTTGTGAGTTAAATAATATCAATATGGGCGTAAATTCGATATTTTTAGATCTCATGGCAATGATGGTATCGAGAGATCCTCAAAACCCATCAAGACAGTTCAGAGAGGCTCTACGAGATAATCCTAAACTGTCTATGCTTATGAGAAAGCTTGTAAATGTTGACGCAATTCCGTCACTAACATCTCAATTCAGCGCAATTACAGGAAGTAATCCTAAGTTTGCAATGACTAGTAGTATTGGTGCTGTAAGAAGTGGTGATATGAAGCTTGAAGAATCGGATATCGAAAAAGCTATTCAATAGAAAGTTATTAACCAAACAACATTGATTAACCCTAGAAACAACATCATAGTGTGATGATGATGTGTGTTTAACTATATGGAGGAATTATGGGTCCAATTACACTGAATTCAGTGAACCATGATGGCCTGGTAAAAACTACACTCCGGGACGGTTCTATTCTCCCACCAACCCCCGAAGCTACGGTAACTGGCATTGGATATCTTCAACCTTTCTTTTCTAGAAAAGGTCGTGGTAATACAATTACTCGTTTTACTGGTATCGGTGCTTTTGATTCAGAATTCGGCTCTGATGTCGATGATGTTCGTAAGTATGGCCATGGTGGATTGATTGCTCGCGAAGTTCTCGCTGGCGGTGGAATTGTCGATGCGTGTAGATTGATGCCAAGTGATGCTTTGAGAGCATCAAGTGTTCTTAAACTTCAGATTACTGAAGAAGAAGTTGAAACGACCGATGCTGCTGGTACAACTACCACAAAAAATGGCGCGACTATTAAACTTCTGCAGACTGCATATAGTTTTGCCGATGGCACAAACTATGCAACAAACATGGCTCCAACTGTAGACGTTACTGGTAAAGTTCACACTTTCCCACTCTTTGCGTTTATTTGTGATGGTGCCGGCGAATATGGTAATAAATATTACTATAAAATCGTTCCAAGTTCAGACCGTGACGGAAAAAATGGCGATGGTCGTCGTTATGACGTCATTATTTATGAAAAACTCCCTTCTGGTTCATACGAACGTGTTGGAAGTCCTTTCGAAACGATTACAACTGCTCTCAACCCGAATGCAGTAGTTCTCCCAGGATCAACAGTTCCTGACAGTTTTGATGTAAACTACCCTGAATATAAAGAGAAGTATAACCTTCCAGTGTCAATAAATTTTGATGTTGAAAACTACGAAGCCGCTCTTGAAGTTCTTAGAGGTATTGACGACGTTGATACCGAAGTTCCTGTAATTGAAATGCTTGATATCCTTACATGTAAGACTGTTAAAGGTCTTGAATATGCATCTGTTAAGCTCGATACTGCCGGGATTGTAATGTCCACCACAATGACAGCTCTTTCAGGTGGTACAGACGGGGATCTTTTCTCAAAAGCTCTTGTTTATATTGATGCTGATGGTGAAGTTATTGCTAATACCAACGGTGTTTCAGCTCTTGCTGGAAAAGTGTATTATACCGCTGCGGATATGGCAACTCTTCAAACAGGCAATACTCCTGCAACGAGTTTCTTCCGTACGATTAGTAAAATTACTACTCGCGGAGAACTTACTCGTAAAGAACTGCTTATCTCATTCTATTCAGGTGAAATCGATCAGAATCTGTTCGATTGTCGCGTTATTGAATCAGGTATTACACTTGATGCATGGTGGCCTCTTGAAGTTAAAAATGTTATGGCGACTACATTTGGTGAACAAGTTCGTGATGATATTTATGTTGTATGTGACCTTGGTCCAGACATTTATACCGCAAACGATGCTGAAGCGAATAAAGATCTCATTTCAGTTTCTTCAACAAGTCACGGTCAAGTTACAATCGTTGCTCACAACGGTAAAACTATAAACCGTGTGAAGAACGTTCGTACTTCTTGTACATATGAACTTGCATCTTCGCTTCCAAAACTATATCGTAACCGTGGTAATTTCACAGTTCTTTCAGGTTACTTCTCTGGAAAAATCCAGAATATGAAACTTGATTACTACCCACGTGTAGTAAAAGACAACCTTGAAATTGCACCTCTTAAAGATGCAAAACTCCTCTATGCTCTCCGTTTGGATAGCTCAGATGACCGTTATTGGATGAATGATGAATCAATGTATAATACAGATTACTCGGTAATGAACTCATTCCGGAATGGTATCTTCATTGGTGTAATCATCCGTCTTTTCAAACGCATTCTTGCGAAATATTCGTTCCACCCTGGAAATGCTGCTGGAGCAATCCCTGCTGCAACTCTTGAAATTTCGACAACTCTTTCTAGTGGATATTATCCATCTAGCATCCCTGTCAAATTTACAATCTTCCAGACGAAGAATGATAAGATTAACAAAACTGCATCTTGTGACGTTGCGATTTACTTCCCAGATGTAATCGAAGCATTTAATGTGACTATTACAGCTAATCGTCAAGAATCGAAATAGGAGAAGTTAAATGGCTAATAATGAAGTAAAATTTGCTGACGGTAACGTATCAGGTGTATTCGGATATCACAAAGATGTCGAATCTGCTAAGGTACGTGGGTGGGAACACCATACTACCGCTCTCGGTGGATCTGTAGATATTCGTCTTGGACAAGTTCAGGGCGTACAGTCTTTCGATCACAACACCGTATCTATCGATGAACCTCTCCGTCTCGGTCGTTTCCTTGGCGTATGGCTTAGAACTCCTCCTTTCTTCAATCCCGTGATTACAAAGTACTTCGTGTACTTCTTCCAGGATAAGATTCTTGAAGTTTCTGGTCTTAACGACAATGAAGTTAGCACAATGTCTCGTACAATGGGTGCTAACGGACGTGAAGAAGTTTATGCAGGTAACTACAAAGAATCTAACGGTAAATTTACCATTAAGATTCCTGAAGTAAAAGGATCTCCAGTACGTAAAATCATGAAATACTATGTAAGTGGTATCTCTGATCCAGTAACTGGAACAGGTCACTTCCATGGTAACAAAGAACTTCGTTTCTGTAAGATCAACTATGGTGGGGATTTCCTTTATGCACTTCTTGGACCTACAATGCGTCCGGATGACATCGAATTCGCATGTCTTTGGTTGAATGCATTCCCTGTAACTGACTATATCGGTCACCTCAATTCAGGTGCTATCGGTGAACCAGGCGACGCAGGATTGTCATTTGATGTCGCGTTTAATGGAACTTATGTACAGAACGACGAAATCAACATGCTTGCAATGTACTGTGTAGAAGCTTATGGTCTCTACAAAGACACTGCCGAAGATGTGGTTCTTCCTTCTTACATCTACAAATACTTCCTTAAAGATGGTGGCGTTAATACTGCTGAAGCTGAGAAATATCTCGGTAGCTTCATTGGTGGTAACCTTAAGAACCGTCTTACAAAGGGATCAGAAGTTGAAGGTGCTATCGGAGAAGATGTTACAACTATTAGCGAAACTCGCGAAGAGCTTGACACTGCTACTCCTGAAGTCGCTCTTACTATCGATGGAACAGAAGATACTTCTGGCGTTACATTTGATACTGGTGCGTAATTCTGATAAAAAAATAAGTACGGGGTTAATTCCCCGTACTTATTTTATCCTCTTTACGAGGATATGAATATTGAATCGCTAAATGGGTCACGTCTAGCCGGGACCTTCCATCCCGTTGTAACCCGAGTCTCATACCCAGAATCCCGACCCTCACGGTCGGTAAACTTGGTTAAGTTTCTATTAATTACATCGAACAGGAAATCCCTTTCCGCCCTCTGAAGCTCTGGGATAGCTTCAGTAGTGGTTACAAGGTTTCCCAACATGGCGAGTTCTCTCGCCATAATTGGAGTTAAGTTTGCTTTGGTCCCGTTTACGAAATAAATAGCCATGATAGAGTCCTTTCTATTAAATTTTGAGGTGGTCGATATCTTATCTCCACTTGATTACCTCTAGATCCTATCAATACTTAATATAGACATTAATAACTCTTTATTACAGAACCATAGTAAAATACCCACCTTACAACATACCAATGTAACGAAATTAATAGATTAAAGGTTTATTATGGGTAAAACTTCTGTTGAAATCTCAGGCGTTGTATCCACTCCTACCACAAGTAATGTCATCATTTCTTCGTATAAGAGTGGAGATTTAGTTCCATTCTTTAAGGAAGAAGCTTATAGTGTTGATAACGCAAGTTTCATTCGATTTATTAAGAATGTTGAATCTCAAGTCCGTACTAGTAAAGAGTATAAAGCGTATATCAAGTATCTTAAAGAGGAGCTTGATCCGCCTTTAAACCACTGTATGGTATACAGCCAAATCACAGACTCTATGGCTCCTATTGAGATGCATCATGGTCCAATATTTACACTATTCGATTATGTCGAGATTGTGATGAATTGGTGTTGGAAAAACCAAGTTGCATTCAGTTCATCCAAGATATATCATCTTGTAATGGAAGAACATCGATTAAACAACGTTCAAATCGTAATGTTATCTGAGGCAGTTCATAAAGCCGTGCATAACACTAATAAGGGTCAAAAACCTAGATTTCTCGATTACAAGATGGCTCATGGAGACGTTGTATCTTTCTTAAATAAATATTATTCAGGTTTAACGTTTCAGCATATCGGTAAGCTTAAATCTTATACCGAGTCATATGAAGAAAATTCTGGTAAATCTGAAGGATTCTTTGATGAATTTATAACCAAGTGGAACCAAGAGATAATGGTGTAACGGGAGTTTTAATGTGAATATTGAAGATTTAATGTACGTAAGAGGAGGCAAAGACTTCTCGAGTATGATTCTTAAGTTCATGGATACCATTGTCGTTAAAAATGAACAAGAACTTAATATGTATGAGGATTCCGATTCCATACGTTCATACAGAAAATACGCAAAGTGTTCTAACGAACTAACAACGTTTAGAGACCATGTTTACACTATAGATGATCTCCCTGCTAACTTAAAAGGAAAATCTCCTGAAGAGTTGGATATTCTGAATAAAGAAGGGGATGTTGAAACTAGAGAATTCATAGCGTCTCTTAGAAAAGAATTTACTGAAAATTATGTCGATAAGAATCAATATTGTGCAATGTTAATGGGTAAGCCTGTAAATGCTTCACAATTCATTTTTGTCCGTAATGACGATACACCTAATTTGACAGATGAAATTGCTCTCCATTTAGTAAACCCTATAGATCATCCCAATACATATACTCGTTTGTATGTAAGTGGAGATTTAAGAGAGTTAATCTCTACACACGGTGAACAATGTCAATATTTGAAATATATCGGCAAGGATATCTCTATCGAGATGATCCGCGAATCAGAACAGTTTGATCTATTGTGGTATGATAAAAGTATACTTACAGATAGTATAGATATTGAGAATTTCTTGAAATCTTACCATACTGTAAAAGAATTTATCATGAAAAATAAGTACATTCGAAATCTTGAATCTATGTATGATCATTATTCTAATATGGAATTATTGATCATCTTAATGGGAACTTTTCAGAAGATATGTATATCATACCTAGATAAGTACTCACTGAGAAATTACACAGATAGAGAGATTTACGATATACTTGAATCCCACAATCTTAAAGATCTTAAACCTGTAAGTATGTCGGTGTTGAGAAATGTTGTTGAGAATATCGATAACCTTCTCGCATATAGAGGTACTGAGGAGATTCTTGCTAAGATTGTCGATGTTGTTTCAAAGGATAAATCTAAAGAACTTCAAATTAAGAAGTTCGACCTTGTAAAGACTTTCAAATCTAGAAGTGAAATTGATCCATCTAAACCGTATGATGAAAGTTTTGATCTTGCATTTATCGGTAGAGAAGTCGCTTCAACATTCAAAGATCGAGACACATTCGAAGAACCAGTTGCGTATACAGATATAGTTCTAAAAGATCCCTCATGGGGAGCTAATGGCCTATATAATACTGAATCTGGTAAACTATTTGCGGTAAATAAGGTTCGAGATAAGATACTTAAAATGCAATTTAATAAGTTGAATACTAAGTATCTCGGAGTTGTTGGGAGATTGAATCTCAATGAGATTTACGATCGAATGATTCATAAGATTGGTTTAATAATCCAGTATTATGGAGGATTTAGTAAGATTCCTGACAATTCTGGTTATTTTGAAGATATGCCTGTATCTTTACTTGATCTATTTAGTTCAGCATATTACGTGCTGAGAAACTTGGATAAGCGTCAAGATGATACAATTCCTGTAAGTGATGTTAATAGCATTGATGCAAGATGTTGGACATATTTAAACGTAATGAAACTTAATATGATACCTGTGAAAGATACAATTCAAATCTTGAAGAATCTTACATTTATGCCATATTTAAGTGACTATACGGTATTCGTTGGAGATTTTTTAACGGATGCTGAAATTGGTAAATACGTTTATTCTTTCAACGACATATCTAACACTTTCAGTTCAATAGTTAATCAGTTTGACGATGCGTACAATAAGTTTACAGATTTAGGAGTTAGATCTACTGAATCTGATGAATATATGCAAGCAATGTCTTGGAAAACTATTTATGATTGGTTTAGAGTAACTGCTACTGCTGAAGCTGATTACGCCGGATTTACAGTCTTTCCAAATTTCTTGAGCACTAAAAATCCTCAATTCTTTGGAGAGATAGATAAACGTATACGTACAGCTGCTCCAACTGTTGCGGGTGGTTTAGAGATTGAAGCTCTTGGTAAGAGTTTGATTGATACGTTTAAGGATGTTATCTCTCCAATTATCGGAGAAGAGAATATTGGAACTGATACGAATATTGTTGAAAACTACAGTAGAGATTTAAATCTTCTGATTAAAGCTTTCGTCTCAATATATGTTGAACTTAGAGAAATTAATATCTATATTGATTTATCTGACACTCCTTATAATAGGACTCAGGTAATGGATAGATATGATTTCGAGTTCTTCACTTCGTATGAAGATCTTGTAATGCTCTCTCATGATTTTAGTATATTCGAATTTGATGTATTTAAAGATTATATTGAATTAAATGAGAGTATTCGGAGTGATGATACATCTGACGTAAATCTTTTCATTGACGTTAATGATGAGTATAGTTTTGAATATAGATCTGAAGAACAACTTCTTGTCGAAATTGTTGATGATTATAATGAAGTTCAAAGTAATTATCATCCTGAAAAACTGACTTTAACTGATGAGTTTAGTATAGAGGATTATATACCATGACTATCTTAGATGAAGAAATGATTGCATCTGCCGAATCGTCGGGTGTTAATCATAATATTGTCGATGAAGAAAATCGCATAGTGACATGTATCAATTCAAATGGGGTTGATAAAGTTAGATCTATGATAGAAGCACGAGCACCTCTAAAAGGTGTTGAAATTTTTACAATAAGCGATTATAAACCTTAAGGAGAAATTTTATGTTTTCTGAAAACTTGAAACATAATACCATCGTTGAAATCTTTGATACAGATAAGAATGGTATCCAAACCCATGAGCAAACGACTCATAATACCACAGTTCTTGGCGGTAGAGCTGCTACTCTCGAAATGGTGTTTAGAAACGGGTTTACCCCATCTCAACACCTTTCACTTGAAACTACGCTTCGTCTTAAAAAGACTGAAGGTGGAGCTGACAACTATGAAAATCCAACATCTGCAAGTGCAATGGATACAACAGTTGCTGCGGACTGGAATGATAGACATATCAGTTATTTCTGTGTAGGAAATAGCGGCATTAACTATGAAAGTCCTCTCACAATGGCTGAACCTGGAAATTACGAGACTCGTCTCTATAATATGATTCCATTCCGCTGTGTACCAATTGCTAATGATTCCACGATCATGACATCGATTGAACGTGCAAAATATGCAATGCGTCGTAAAGAAAAAATCGGAAATTCGTGGTATTATACTTATTACCTGAAAAAATTCGATCCGGGCGTATTGCATATGATCGATGCAAATGGAGTTCCATATACTCCAGTTGATGCGAATAACGCTGCAGTTAATCCTGGTTCTGCAACTCAACACCCTCTTCAGAATAATGCGATCTATACTCATTATAAATTTGAGCTTCTCGTTGAACCTACAGATTTTAAAGAGTATTTTAAAGTTATGTTTGGAAGTCTTAACGGCGCGAAGATTACCGAATTTGGACTCTGTATGGTAAATACCACTGCAGGTACAGCTAAAGATGGTATGGTTACTGAGCCTAATGGTCCAACTTACAAAGAAGTTCGTAACGTTGAACTTTACAGTAAGATTGTACATGCTCCTTCTTACATGAATATCGAAGAGAATGGTAAACTTATCAGATATTCAATTCTTTCATAAGGATTGAAAAATGAAAATTGAGGAGATACTTGCAATTCTCAATAATCCAAGTGGTATATCTGCAAAAGATATATTAGTGTTTAGAAACGTTGTTCCAGAGGTTAAACCTGACGGATCATTTGCGGTTAAAAAGAATGATTTTACTTTAGCTAGTAAAATCATTCTTAATCCGGGAGATGTCATAAATCTGGATAAACAAATCGAAACCACAATTGGACGAGCTATTGTTAACAGGCTTATTAGAATTGATCCATTCGGTAAATATTTCCCATATGTCGATGGTCCAGTATTGATCAATGATTTTATTAATGAATGCACTGTTCATCTTATGAATGGTAAGATTAATACTGATCAAATGATTAAACTCTTCGATAACGCTGTATGGTTGACACGTTTTGCAGATATGGCTCTTCCAAGTCTTTCTAGAAAGATATTGGTAACGCCTAAGAAATCTATAGCTTTACGTGAAAAATTGGTTAAAGAGCATGCTGATGTAATTGCTAATGGCGATATATCTTATGTATCTAAAGTTGAAGATCCTGTACTTGCGTCTATAGTTGATGAGATTAAAGATGATCCTAGTTACATATTGTATAAGTTGGGTAAACCTGATAAAGGTAACCATCTTAAACAAACTGTTGGAACATTCTCGCCGATTGCAGACCCTACTACAGGGAAGTATGGTATTCCTGAAGGAAATTTGATGACCGGACTGAATCCTGAAGATTATAACTTGTGGGCAAATATGAATATTAATGGTTCATATGGTCGAGCAGTTCAGACTCAGGATGGTGGATCTATCGTTAAATCTCTATACGGTTCGATGAACTCGGTATCGGCTGGTCCTAAAGATAGTGATTGTAAAACTACGATCTACAAGAAAGTTTTACTTACAAAAACTAATAAGAAACTGTATATGTGGAATTATTTCAATGATGGTGGTAAACTTACACTTCTAACTCCAGATAATTTTAAAGATTATGTCGGTAAGATATGTATGTTTAGATCTCCATTATTCTGCAAAGAACAAAATCCTTTCATTGTTTGTAATAAATGTTGTGGGGAGATTCCATATAGAACAAACCTTCTTTCTATAGGAAGTTTAACTTCACGAGTTGGATTTAACTTCGTACAGTTAAGTTTGAAAGGTTTCCACAATAATACGATTAGTCTATTAGAGTTGAATCCTTTTGAATTCATGACGGTTAAATAAAAAAAAAGAGGAGGGCCAATGTCCCTCCTCTTTTAATTTAGATGCATGTATGGTTTATACTTGCACGCGTCTTTTACTACTGCAAAGATGTCCATAATGGACATCTCCGCAACGCCGCGCATATCCACGTCTTTTCCATGTAGATATGCGATGATTGCATCCTCCGCAGAGAATGCTTGCTCATTCGGGATTTTTCCCGAATGAACCTGTCGAGCGGCAGCCTGTACAACCCACTCGATAATTTCTAAACTGGCCATATATAACTCCTATATGTTTATTATACTAAGTGCCATAATAGTATATAGACATCATCAATTGATTAATACAAAAAAAAGATAATGGGGATTTCTCCCCATTACCAATATTTTACTTAAGTTCATATTCTGTAGGGATGTGATCTTCATCACATCCTTCAGCTGGTGTAGTTGATACATCAGCTTCATATGTACAGTGATTATCAAGAGAATATCCGCATTTTGTAGGTGTAAGGTAATTTGTACCATTTTCTATGACAATAGTTGCAACAAACGTAACTGGAACTTCAACTTTGATTTCAAACCCGCCAAATAGTGCGGTTTCAAGAACTTCAATAAGTTCTCTATATCCAAACTGAGAAGGTAAACACTCGTCATGTGAGAAGTTTGGAGCGAACTCACCTTCCATAGACCCACCACAATAAGGACAGTTTTTACCATGATTGTCATCATAGATGCGTGAAAATACTACATCTCTTTCTTCGTCAGGACTCTTGAAGAAATGGATCATTCCGTTAGGATGGTTTATGATAATATGATCATAATCATCAGCGAATTTTTCAATTACAACGTCTTCTCTCTTTGCAAATTCAGACATAAAGTCTCCTCCATAAAATAATTATACTTAGTAGATTGTCTACTTATTCATTATTTAATATATAGTTTAAACTATATATTAAATAATGGTAAGACAATTGATATAGTATTCAGATAGTATACTATATAAACTTTTTAAAAATGGAGAGAGATATGAAATCTCAAGGAAGAAGTATCATTAACGAAATCGGATTCGCATTGTACTCGAAGTTCGATGAACTCTACTCAATCGGATACAACAGAACTGTAAACAGATTTTATGAACCATCAAGTCATGTGATGCGGGATATACAACGTCGAAACAAGGTTATATTCTATAAGAATATAATCAAACATGCTTTGAAGACACGCAAATTCAAAATTGCCGGAAAACTTCAACTCCCTAAAGGTGTTGACGGTGGCCATTATGTCAATCCTGCATACCTCAAGAATCCAATTCACGATATTACATTGGATATGTGTAAAACGTTTCTTTCACAATCAATTATGGACGAACGCCTTACGGAAAGTGATTTGAATATTGTTGAGCACTTGTACAACGTCGTAAAGGATATCAACGATGAAGAACTTACTGAAAGCGTATGGTCAAGTACGGTATCTGTAGCAGATTCTGTGCCAGATCTCTATGATTCTGTCAAAAGTAGTATGAAGATTTCCGACGTGGAGAATAAATTTGCAGACATGACGATGTATGAATACCCTGACAGCTACAATCTGTTCTATGATGAAATGGTTAGTGATATTAACCTTATATCTCGTACGGAAATATTCTGTGAGAGTTCGAATATGGACGTGGCTTGGAAATTCCAGGTAAGATCTATACTGATCGTGATGATGTCAATCGTTTACAGATTTGCTGAGACTCGTATGGGGGTTGCCGCAAAGATATTTGTATATCGTCCGAAAGCTGATAGTGCAAGTGCTGTTTCAGATTATCGTTCAAAAGCGTTTCTCAACACTGTAAAAGAAGCTGAAACGATCATTGAAAAATCTAAAAGACAAACCTCAAATACTGCCTTTGGAATGGTTGAAGATATCATTGATACACAACCTGTTACAGCTAGAATTGAGGCTGCAAAAAGTGATAGTGTCGAATTGTTTGGAATTTTGAAGTAATAGAATAGTAGGGGATTTCTCCCCTACTATTTTTTTTTATCGCGCTTTACGAACTAGTTCTTTAAGCTCTTTAGTACCAATAATACCCAGAGCTTCAAGTGACTTATAATAACCAGCATGTACCGCAGCATATGCTTTAATATTACGCTTATCGTTTTCATCGAATGATCCGTGACTTTCAGTTGCAATTTTCATTGAACTCTTAAACGCAAATACTTCGTAAAGATTCTCTTCAGAAAGATGAGATCCTTTAGGGTTTCCGCTAAAGAAATCGTCAACGATATCAGAATAATCTTTTGTAGAATAAGCAGTTTCAAGCATTTCCTTAACTCGTGTAGCTTCTTTACCGAAGTCGACAATGAGTTCAGGTTTAACAATCTGAGCAGTTTTGTAGTAAATAGATTTAAGTCTATTTGCATTCATCTGTCTAAGACCGTCAGCAGCAGCCGCAGATTTAAGTCCAGAGTTGATCTCTTTAAGACGTTTTGCACGTTCAGCTGGAACATGTTCCATACCTGCAACAACGTATTCTTGAAGAACTTCTTCACGAACGTCAACCGCTTTAACATACTCATCATAACTAATAACTTCATCAGCTTTCGCAGATTTAAGTTCAAAGTTTTCAAGAGCCATCTGAAGGAAAGATTCGGCAGATTCGATAGGAACGACACTCTTCTTTACAAGAATTTCAATGTCGTTGATACGTTTAGCTTTGTCATTCTCATCAGTCTTCATGTTTGCCATTTTAGCAATCACTTGAAGAGTATCTGCATCACGTTTAGCAGCAGGCTCATCTCCACGTCCGAAACCAAGATTACGGAATGAAGAGAATACTCCATCGACATCACCCTGAGCTTCAGAGAAGATTTTGTTGAAAGCATCTACACTTGACGTATCAAGTTCACGAGTTTCAATCGCATCAGCTTTAACAGCTTCAATACGTTTCTGTACGAAATCAACGTCAGCTTTATAGCTACCGTTATCTTCGCATGTAAGAAGCATATCAACGAGTTTATGTTTCGTGAAACTTCCTTTTTCCATTTCAAGAGCAAATCTTGTAGCAGTTACAGGAATACGACTCTTGATGAACTCAGTTGAATCGAAACGAGCAGCTTCGATTGCAGCTTCAGGATCTGGAGCAAGAGCTTTCTTTTGTTCTTCAGCGGCATCATTTACCTTTTGGAATTCAGTAAGTACCACACGAGTTGCAGCAGATTTTTCTTCAGCATCAGAGATAGACTCTTTTACTTCATCAGAAACTGATTCAACAACATCATTTTCTTCAGGTTCAAGCTCTACTTCAGTCTCTTCATTCATAGATTCTGAAAGCTCAAGATTGAGATCATCACTTTCGAATGCAGAAACAATTTTAGAAATTACAGCTTTACGATCATCAAATGATTCAGCTGCAATGAAAAGTTCTTTTTTGAGTTCATTTACACGGAAAGAAGATTCCTGCGATACGAATTTGTGGATCGTAGAAGCAAGTCTTTCAGCATAAGTTGACATCAATCCGCCACTTTCAAGAGCCTGGGCAATGCGTTTGTTCGATATATTTGGAAGAACTTCACTTGTAAAGTTCTTAGCAATTACCGAAACTGCGCTTTCAGTTCCGAGAGCAGGGTTAACTTTAACCATTACTTTAGCAGTAATTCCAGCAATTCTTTTACCAAATATTGCTCCGGAAGCACGTTTTTGGAATTTAGAACTCTCTTCAGAAATAATAGAAAGAATTTCTTCTCTATTAATAGATGTAATACTCATCACAATCTCCTCTATTTGATAATTTTAATATCTATGTCTGGTTTAAATATGATATTCCCGTTTCGGATATCCTCGAGATTTTCATTGGCAACTTTATTTTTTATGGTAATAACACCATCGTCAACAATATCATTATCATGGTAAACTGTATTACATCTACCGTATGGGATATCGTTAACTTTATACAATTCAAAATACTTTACACCAATGACTTTAGATCTTACATAATCTAACATTTCCACAAAAGAAACTTCATTTGATGTAGATGCACTTCGAATGTATTTGACAATTTCTGCAATTATCGCGCTTTTAATAATAGTTTCATCAAGGTCGTCAGTTTCAAGTTTAACTCCAATTTTTAAAGTCAGAGCTAACGATTTCAACAACTCTTTTTTATTATTGTCGACGTCGATGTAGTAGTAATTACCTGCTACAGTATTGTACACGCCAAGCTTTGCAGAAGAACCTGTTGGACTGACTGATAACCATGAATCGACTCGCGATACCATATCATTCAACGCATTCATTACGGTTTCATAACCGCTACCGAAATAGATTCTATCAATAAGAGGGATCTCTCTTACTTCATAAATCATATCAGTGAATACTGGAATTTGGTTTCCGTTTTCATCAACTTTAACATCGCCAATGTCATATTTAAACTTTGGTAATCCGGCATCATTAAGTTTTATCTCACCTTTTCTATGAAGAACTTTATTCATCTCATATTCTCGAGGAACATTGTTCGAATCGATTATAAGATTTTTATCTTTCTTTATAGAACCGTCAGGATTTGTATCATAGACAATACTATCATATCTTTCATACATACTATCTGTTGGATTTTCAAAATCCTCCGCAGTATACTTCAAATATTCAGTATTGTTAGATTTTAAATCCACAATAGGTCTAATGATATCCGTTAAGTCTTTGAAGAGAGAAATATTTGTGACAGAGTATACAACTGAGATATCTCTGAACCCCATAGCTCTATCTGATAAAGATAGATAATTTGAGTATTTAGGATTATCTTCAGGAGTTGTACCAATAAATGATACTACGATATCAACATCAATTTCTGAATCAATGTAGTATTTGTCTTTAATACTATAATCATTCTTTGGAAACTCTTCAACGCCATCGGTAATTGCGAGACCTTCGAGAGAGTTGAAAGTATTATCTGTCACGACAGATCCTTCAACTTTATAAAACCCATCTGAAATTTCAGTGATTAATATATTATCTCGTTTTATAGAATATTTATAATCTTTATAAACACTCTTAATAACGATTTTAATATCGATCTGCTCTTTATTGAGTATCTGATCGGGATTAAACAACTCACTTATCTGCAGATTAAATACAAATTTGTAAGTTTCACTGTCATTTCCAGAGATCATACTCAACGGATTTCGACGAACTGCAAGAAGATTGATACCAGCTTCAGAAACAGATCCCTCATTATAATATTCAAAGATTGTAGGATATGTTTGATTAATAGCCATATCCAATACTCTTGAATTCACATAATGGTTTTCAACGTTGAAAAACATGAAATAAGGGAAGAAGTATTCTCTATTTGATAAGCTAGTGTTGTTGAAATCCTTAACATAATCTTCAGGCAGAATTGTTACAGTGGATTGTTTAAATACGCCATCTTGTCCAGATCTGAAGAAATTCTTAGGAGTTATCAAACTATTGCTATCTGATACACGAACTGTGCCGGGAATTGTTAAGATTTGAGACCCTTGATATTCCAAAAAACCAATGGTTTTGAAATATATATCCAGAATGTCAAATCTTTCTTTGGTAATTCTCATACCATATTCTTTAGCAATCAATTCCAATTCTGAGAGTGTAACATTCTTACTGTCAGATTTACGTATCACGTAATTTCTGAGATCATCAAGTTCCATCTCATTACGACCATTTACAGCTTCTGGGCCGTTTATAGATACAGCTGGATACATAAGGAATATTGCATCTTGTTCAGGAATATCTCTTTCTTGAACAAAAGTTATTTCATTGATAGGAGGCGTCTCAGTATTCCAATTGTTAATGAAGAAGTTTCCATCTTCACCTTTAGTTGTATACGTAACAATCTTTAGAAAAGATCCTCTAGCAGGCGAGAAGTTTGAACTATCTCTATGAAATTTTATAGTGTAGGATTTGTTGCTGAGAATTCTATCGTTTAAGCTGAAGTTATAACCTCCAGTATTTACAACACCATCGGGAGTTCCCTTAAGTATTCTAAATTCATTCTCAAACTTTTCTTTGTATAGAACTTCAAAAGCATACAAATTGTCCATATATGGCACATTTATTTCATATTCCTTTTGAGAAATATTCATAGATTCCATATCTATAATTTTTCTAGAGTATTGTTTCATTTGAATTTTCATCATGAAATGATCAACATTGTCAATTCTCTGGAAGTAACTCTTTACAAAAGGATTTGATAAAGGAGGAGTAACATCACTCACATCATCTACATACTTCGCAAAGTAAGTATACTTGGCAGGATCTAAACGTTCTGCAGGATTACTAAGATTTCCAGCAAATCGTATATAAATATCAATACCATAATCCATTGTAAATTCTGGTTTATCCATCAATGAAATAATAGTATTTTTATTTATTGTAACCTTTTTAAGATTCTCATTTTGAGAAACTCCTCCATCGAGAAGTTCTTTTATAGGAAACCCTACCGTAAATGTAAATACTGAAGGGTTTCCAAATATCCCTGTAAGCTGGGTTGAATCTAAGTTTCTGACAAGACTCCTGCGAGTCTTAGCAGTATACTTTGTTGATTCTTGTTTAACCATCAAAAACTCGTAGAAATTTGCTGAAACCATAGATCCAATTTGATCTAGATATAAATTCATAAACGAAGTTGGATTTGTAGATCCAACTTCGTTCTTTCCGAGTAACGAAGATGATACCGCTTCGGTAAAATGATTTATAGTACCGGCAGTACTTTTAATATCTCCTATTGCCATTTTATCATCCTATATAAATAAAAGTTTATTTCCGTTAATAAAAGGAGTTCTAGCCCATATCGTCGCATTTTCCAATTCTCTTTCATAATCCATAGAATCATCAAATTTTCTTGGAAATTGAAGATTAAATCTATCGATCAATATTCCAATATTGTTTTCCTCAAGAGGCATTACCGCATTGAAACCTCCTGCAGGAGTTCCTTTGGTCTTATTAGCAAGTGTAGTTGCACCATAATTTGTAAATGCAGTCTGCATTGCCAACCAATTGAAGTCTGCAATAATTTTAGGATTCATTGGCTCGTACGAGTTGTATGCATACGATATACTTACTTCATCAAACTCATCGAGCTTATTTTCTCTACTATGATTCAATGTATTCATTGGCACACTTATTGGAAAACAACCTGTCAACTTTGCAAATCTAAGTATAGTCTTATTATCCTCGGCAAGTTTAAATACATACATTGAAATTGTATAATCTATACATCTTTCTTGGATATATCTAAGTCTTGGAGAAATAGTTCCTCTACAAACTTCTTGAATATACTGCAAGTGTAAATAATGTGATAGAAACATTGGAGATCTATACGCATCTTCAAACGTTACAGTAACTTCACCTATAGAATCATATCCGTCAGCACCTGAAGCATATGTTAACTGACGACCCATAAAGTCACCTTCAGTTTCATACTTATCCAATGTAAAGTCTTTCAATCCAGTCAATTCTTTACACAAATTACTTTTAAGAGGATCAAAGAATGAATCGGTTGAAAACGATGAATCTAATTTTTTCGCATCTCCTCCGTCGGTAGATGGATCATAATCCATAGTTTTATCTCTTGTAGGATACTGTAATAAGTCCACAACAAGTTGTCCGACTTCGGATTGCATTGAATATTTCAAAAATGCCATTCGATTTACAGTAGATGCGCTTAGATTCAAATCTGGTCTAGTGAAGAACACATACGAATTTCCAGGCTTTTGAGGATCGAGTCCAAGAGTTTGCATATTTCTATTGAAATTCGTAGAATACGTTTTCAAAGGATCATCAAAATTTAACCCTACACTCGTGAGAGCATTTGAATATCGTTTAATTATATTATTGATGAGGGTACTGTCTACTCCGGATCCTTCACTATACTGCTTTCCGAATGTTGAGACATTTTCAACTATTGATTTACGTATATGCTCCGTTAAATCATCGTTATCTAATGGCCGTTTCACACTACTTGTGGAAGATGCAGTAGTAATTCCAGGAATGACATTACTGAAATCAAAATTGTCTTCAAGTGCCATATTACATCCTTAATTGTTCATGACTGTTACACATTGTAATGTTGTGCGTGATTTATCCTCTAAAGAACACACTAATGTGTAATGATTACTTATAAATAGGAGTTTACAATGAGTCTGCTATACGATATAGCGAAGAGCCTATTTGAAAAACATACCGAGAATGAGAACCAGGATATTGCAAAAAATCTTACCAAAATGCAAGGTAAGATGAATGCTATTACAAAAATGGCTAAAGATGCAATCTTCTCATATCCTGTACTGTTTTCAGAAGGTATTGTGGCAAACGATGAAGATCTTATGTACGCTATTTGCGGATATTTGGAGACTCAATACGCCGCATTTACAATGATCGCAATGGGTTTAAACCCAGTGTTTGCAGGTAATGATCCAAAATCTCATATCGCAACATTCTACTCTGAGGAAAATCTTGCAGACTTTGAAAGATTTGAACTTAAACCTAATGCTACAATTAGCGTTGGTGGTGGAAAGTTTAAAAATAAAGTAACTGAAGAGCATCTTAAAGAGTACCAAAGTTTTGAAGGTGTAGATTCTGGTAGTAAAGAAATTATCAAAGAAGAAACTGGAGATTTCAAACGCGATAAACGTGGAAATCCTCTCATAGGTACTGATGGAAAAAAGATTCGTGAAACTCGCGAAATCGAACTTGGTATCTCTGCAAGACTTGCTAAACTTGAAACAAAAGTTAGATCTAGCGATCCTACAATTGTCAATGTTAAGCTTAAGATGGCTGAAAATCAACATGAAGTTGAGTTTCCTATCGCAGTTAAAGCAATGCCTCGTTTCGTAACAACTGGTGAATCTACACGGATTTTCTCATATCTTCGTGATGATAAACCTCTTGTACGTATCGTAAAACTTCTTTCTGGCGAAATCGGTCTGTTCAAAGATATTATTCTTCAAATGGAACGTGCTAAGAAAGATAAAGAACTCTATGCTAAGCTTGGAAGACATCCTTGGTTTAGAGAGATGATGGAACGTAGAACTGGTCGCAAATGGAATGGATTAGCACAGCTTATTCCAGGAATTTCCGATTTTGTTAAAGGTAGACCTGATGTACTCCCAATCTGTTCTCTTTGTGTAACTAAAGATGAAATCGAAAAAGGTTTCAGTAATCTTTGGGCAAACATCAAGAAATCCGATGAGAATATCATGGATAAACTGATGCTCCTGTGTCTTTGTATCGTAGATACAACTACACGAACTGTTGAATTTGACTTCTATGGTCTTAAAAACAATACCGTTATTCGTGCAGATAGCCTTATCAAAGACTATGCTGGTGGAAATAAAGATGGTAAAGATATGGAAAAATTGATCCAATCCCTTATTTATAAAGTTTAATGGAGAATTAAAGTGACTAAAACATTTTCGTTTGAATCATTTGCAGATCTTTTGAAGAGTGATCCTTCCAAGCTTATCGATTCAGCTTTCAAAAAGGCTGAAAAGAATAAAAAAGATGGTGAAAAAACAGGATTTTTATCTAATGTAAGACACAACACCATCGTGGCGAATATAACTGTAAAACGTTATATCGATCTCATTGAAGGTAAAAATGGTCCAACTCCAAGACGTTATATCGACGAGATTGAACAGACTGAAGGTATTTACGGTAAACGTAATTCAAAAATTCGTTTCTCTGTAAAATCTATGTCAGATCTTATCTCTAAAGCTAAACGAGTTTCTAAGAGCGGATACACTGTGCTCGATCTTCATGAACGTCTCTATAAACAGGTTAACAGTTCTAAATGGGGAGATGCTTTCAACAAAGCATATAAACTCCATAAGAAAGGTGTTAAATCTGCAACTATGGTTTTCATGAAGTATGTATTCATGGTATATGCTCTTGAATATCTAACTCTTACTCTTAGAGAGTATGCTAAAGATATTTCGATTGGATTGTTTGATGAAGTTAACAAAGCTTACACTTCAAAATATCGTTCATTCGTATCCGCTACTGCAGAAAACGTTGTGCCTATCGTAGTTTCTTGCGAAAACACTTCAGATCCTAAAAAATATGTAGACGGTGTGATTAAAATCGAAAAGAAGAAATCTTCTGAAGAAAATTATCATATCGATACTATTAATCCTGATCTGGATAAAGTTTCTCAGGAAGATGCTATCGGTGCGGCTGTAATGTATGGTGCTCTTAGTATTGTAGTTGCAATCGCTGTAGTTCATGGTTTGAGATATATCATTTACTCATTATCATGCCTTACAGTTGATATCTCCAAATCTCTTATCGATCAATCTTATACTCTTCTTGTAGGGATTGAGCATCTTGAAACTAAACTTTCAGGATTGAAACCAGATTCAAGAGAATATAAAGAGCTTCAGACTACAATCGAGAAACAGAAGCAGATGACTGCAGTACTGATCGATGTTGCTCGGCAGCTTTCTGGGGATGACATTGAAAGTCTTGATGACATCCGTTCCAAAGAACTCCAGGATAATGACACTATTGAAGATTCTGAATCTGAAGAGGATGAAGATAATTCTGGAAATAGTGGTTCTGGCGGTCTTGATATCTAAATAATGAATATATACTGATATTAATAACATATTAGTGTATGAATAAACCGTATGATATTCGATAAAAGCTTTGACGGGTTTCAATTATCGTGTTGAGTACAACGATTTACAAAACAAATATCGTAATTTTGTGGAGGAAAAAGATGAATGATCTTTCTCTTGAGAGCATGATTGGCAGCCTGTTTCAGGAAACTGCTAAATTCGGCCTTGAATCAGAAGACCTTGTAGATGAAACTGGTGAAGTTCCTGCGGAAATCACTGACGTTATCGAATCTGACGAATATGAAACTGGTACTGTTGCTGATGAAGTAACTGGAACAGACGAACCTGACGGTGATGAAGTTGTAACTGGTGATGTTGCTACATCTGAAGTTCCTGCTGGCGACTCTCCTGCTCTTGCTGAAGAATCTGCTCGCCACCTGGGTGATGCTGCTCTTATGGCATTTGCACTCCGTACTGCTGAATCTTATCAGTGGTCTAACGAGTCTGAAGACAACGTGTTCAAAAAATTCTGGGCATGGATCAAAAAGATTTTTGAAAAAATCAAACTTGGTCTTGTCACTTTCTTCCGTCGCGTTTCTATCTGGATCGCCGGCGACATGAAGAAATATGAAAAATGGGCTCGTGAAAACAAATCAGATCTTGCAAAAGCTGAAGGTAATGCTAAAGCTATGGAAGTTACAATGAAACTGAAACTCCCTCAGGCTGGTGCGCTTAAAGAAACTCGTGCGAGCATTGTAACTTTTGTTGACCTTGTTACCAAAAAATCTGGCGCGATCGCTAGTGACAATGCTGATGAGTTTAAATCCATTCTCGAAACTGCTGACAAAAACACAGTTAAGAAAATGAATGAAACTATGTATGGTAAAGATGCATCTGCTAAAGAAGTTAAAGCTTCTGAGTTCCTTAAAACTCTTGAAAATGGAACATCTGGTTTCGGCGCAGCTCTTGCGACTATTTCTGCTGACATTCGTAAACAGAATGAAGGTAATGCAAAGCTCATTAAAGATGCATCTGAAGCAGTAAAAGTTGCAAATACTAATGCTAATGGTAATTCGAATGCTACTGATGATCAGAAAAAGAACCGTAAGAAAAACGCTCAGGCGTTCCAGATTATGCTTAACAATGCAACCCAGGTGAACATTTGGGCTACATCAGAGCGTATCAAAATTGCTGGTAACGCGCTTCGTTTTGCTCAGAAAGTTCTCGCGAAACATAAAGGTTCTGCTGAGAAAAAAGATTAATCTTTTATCGGCATTATCAATATCTGAGAGACTGCGGGAAACCGCAGTCTCTTTTTATTCTTCGAAACATATTAATGTGATAAATAGATACTCTAATTGGAGATTAATATGAAAAGACGATTCCTTACAGGCGATGTATCTCTGGAAGATGCTATTGTTCAAGTAACACTCAAACGCGATAGAATTCTTGGTCTTGAATCAAATGACCTCACATCTGTTGATGATGATGGTGTTGAAGAAGAAGATTTCGGTATTACAAATATTCTTGAAGATGATATCACTTACAATTCGATAACTCTCTCACAAGAAACACAACGATACCTTACAGACGCAAAACTTCTCGATTATGCTCTTCGTGCTGCAGAAAATCATCTATGGGCTTCAGAGGGTGGTGGCGCAATAGCTGCTATGCGTATGAGACGTAAGCCTCATGGTACTGACAGTAACGTAGGAGATTCACATTCAAATCATTCCAATAATATGGAAGATGAAGAAGATCTTCTCAAACTTCCATTAGGTACAGATGAAAATGAGCCTGTTGAAGGTGAAAAAATCTCTACAGAAGCTGAATCTGACACTGCAGTAAACAATGATAGTGCTTGGAGTAAATTTTGGAAATTCGTTAAACGGATATTCGAAAACATTCGTATTGCAGTAGTATCCTTCTTCAAACGTGTTTATATTTGGATTGCCGGAGATATGGCGAAATTTACCAAATGGTATAATGAATATGAACCTAAGTATGGTAAAGAGATTCGTGAGAGCGAAGTAACTCTTAAGATTAAACCTATCAAACTTAAGTTTGAAGAGTTTAATTCTACTACTCGTAAAGATTTCGATGAAGTTATTAAAACTGCTGAAGATGGTGCTAAAGTTCTTGAGGCTGGTATGACATCACAAGTTGTGTCAACTAGCATAACAACTGGACGTTTCTTCAAGAAAGTTACAGTAACTTCAAACTCTATCGATTATAAAGAGATTGGTATCGCTTATAAAGAAGAAGCTGATAAAGTTTCTCTTAAAACTCTAAGTGAAAAACTCTATGGAGATAATCGCGTAAGAGAAGTTAAAGCTTCTGAATTCTTTAAACTATTTCCTTTGGATATGCTCGCTAAAGGGAATGAAGTTAAAAATATTCTTAAGACTTCCGAAGATACAATCCGCACAGCTTCACGAGGCATTAAAAGCTCCGTCAAGGCGACAAAGGTTGAAAATAAGGAGAATAGAAAACTTATTAAGACTGTTGCAAGTAACCTGCAGGTAGGTCTTAACACCATTTCAACTGGATTAGTTTGGTCTACTTCGGCTCATATTACATTGATGAATGTATGTTTGAGATACGGTAAAAAAGCTGTTAAAAAGATTCAGGGTGAAAAGAAATAACTCTAGGTTAATATAGGGGGAGATATCCCCCTATATTTTAACTTAAACATCTTATTGTAATAAAAAATAAGGGAGCGTATATGTCTATTCCATTATATGATCAATTAGATGAATTGGAAACTAACTATAATAGTTGGTTAAAACCTTTTATCTATGACATACTTAAGAAGATCTCAAATAATGAAAACTTCTATCTGAAAAGTACTGCAGAGCTTCGTAAATATTTTGACACAGTGTGTGTATCACCAATAAGCGTTACAGATGCTATGGAGAGATTGATAATAGAGGATGACGACTCTAATTTCAAGAAAATGTACATAACTGGTGTAAAACATGATGAACACATTGTTAGTATACGCCACGTGTTCTATGAGGATAACTTTACTAACATTATCAAAGTTATCGAGTATCTCATATCAGTTAAGGATATGGTTAAATCTAAGCATAGAAATTATGTAAATGCTGTAGGTTATCTTGAATCTTTCCTCAATAATATCAGAATGTTATCTATCTTTGTGGATGATAAAGATATACTAAATTCAAATATTAAAGATGGTCTTGAACGCATGCTTGATAGCGTTATGGATCGTGTATACTTTGAAGAGACTGATGGAAAGTTTCAGTTAGTTGACGATAGCGAACGTAGTAGTGAAAGTATATGGGCGTATTCATTTGAAGAAGATAAATCTCCGGATGAAGGGAATAAAGAAATTGATGATGTTAAAAGTGATAGAGAACGTACAAAATCTATCGGTAAAGCAGCTTTGAAAGTAAAGAATGCTATAGATACAGGTAGATTGAAAGTTAAAAACTTCTTCGATAAATTCAATATTCCTAGAGATTTATTCTATAAGAATAATATTGGGAAGATTGATCACCTGTATAAACATTACGCTGGCGAAGCTACAGTTGTTGAGAATGACCTTCTCGGAGATCCAGTTGAAATACTGATGGAAAAATGTGGCCCATATCTAGCTGGTTTGATTGATAAGATCTTAGGGATTTATCACAACTATAATAATCATATGAATAAACTATTCCAATCTAAAAGTTACAGTGATATGATTAAAGAAGTTGAAAGTTACCTTTCATTTAAAGGTATACAGTTAAACGATAAATCTCCTACAAGTGATGTTAAAAAGGCTATAGCGATGGACGTTCGTCATAGAGTTGCGAAAGCATTGCTTGACGGAGTTGAAGTATATGGATATACTGTTGCAAGTATAACTGAGAAGAAGTATCCTCCAATACATCATGTTATGGTGTCATTGTTTATGGAAAAACCTCACGAAAAACCTACAGAACGTTCCGTTGGAGATGTTTTCAAATCTGCCGATTCATTCAAGTTGATGGGTCGTGAAATGAAAAAGATCGTAATGGAATCATCTCAGATTGTTAATCAAAAACTTGCAGGTGTAAGTGTTGAAAATGATTTCAAAAAGATTACAGGTCATATGAAATCGTTTAAACAACACATGAACCATAGTAAACTTGAGGTTAATAGTAAATCTGAAGATGCTTCTGGATCAGATAAAGAGAAGAGTCGTGATTTGAAAAAGATGCTTTCAATCCTTAAGGATCATAAAAGTATACTTGAATCATTTATTCCTCTATTTATCTACGTATCTGAAGCCGGGAATGTAATGTATGATATTGCGATGAAGATAGATTTCACATGTCAAGATGCTCTCAAATCTCTATTGAATATTGAAAGATCTAAATCTGACCCACGATATCGATACGATACATCTCGTAATAAAGATATGGTTACAAGTGTTGATAAAGAAAATGGTACAAATCAAGTCAATACAGGAAGTAAACGTAGAAAAATACTAAATGAGGCTCGTCAGAAACAAGTGTCAGATAGTGGAACTACAGAGTTCAATTACTAAAAAAAAGATATGGGGAGTGATCCCCATATCTTAATCGTTTAATTCTGCTAACATTATAGTCTCATAACTTATGAAAACATTATCCGAACTAATATCATTATCTCTCACAAATTCTTGATTGAAAGATAAAATAGGAAATAATTTATCAACAAATCTATTATTGTCAACTTCTTTGTCACTATTCATACGTATAGAGAATATCACATTTGGACGGAGACAATCTAAATCCATACCTTCAGTATTTACAACATATGTTTTAGTTATACCGAGTTCTTCGAGTACACTAAACATATTGAAACTATTATTTAGTTCGTCATATTCAAATGACAATCCAACTCCAGTTTTTGAATGACTTAGAGTATTCCTTAAGAATTCCCTAGATGCAGGTTTTACACTTGCGAGTTTACCATCCTCAAAATAGAAAGCTTCAGTTCCAATACCAAAGTTCGTGAATACTATACTATCTCCAAACACTTCACCTGCAGCAATACCTATAGAATTATCCTCTAATTCTTTATAGTTATAATGCTGTATGACAGCGTCATCTAAGTATATCATTGAACCATGAGCAGTTTTTTCACGATTTGTATCAATTACTAACTCACATTTTCTTATACGACCTTCTTCATATTCGTGAGATTTCGAATATCTGTTCAAGATATACATCCGATTATCCATATCATAGAATGATAAAATGCCTTTCAAATATACTCCATATAACATTTGAAGCATATCGATACTATTTTTGACATTTCCAGGAGGAATAACGATATTCTCATATGGTAGCATATTGTCCGGCATATCCAATATATACCCGCCAACATTTATATTCTCACATATAAATCTAAGAGCAGTGTCAACTGTTATAATCGATGAGTCTTTTCCACCACGTAATACGAAATTTAAGTTTCTCTTATACATTGTATAGTAATCTATTGTATTCATATAGAATCTGACCTGATAAAGGTTCATATTTCTACTTAAATCGTTAGAATACATTTCATCAATTTGCTGAGGCTCTCCTTCAGGAATTGGCACAGTATCTTCGTTCTCACGAAGATTCATTACATCTTCAGTTTCAATTATTGGAACAAGTACCGTATCATACAATATAGTTTTTTCTACTACAACACGGTCTTTAACGTCTGAAGAATTAGTATATTTAAGCTTATAAAGGATGAATTTGCACATCATAGTGTTTTCATTATTCTTTATAATCTTAACGTGACCAGTATTCAACATCGTCGTAATTGTAAGCATAGGGGTAAAATGTTTAGCATAATCAATATATCTAGACATACCTTTAATACGTACAGGTTGAAATGACTCATTTCCCGATTCAGTATATAGAGTCATTTCAACTTCATATCTGATTCTAAAACTTTCTTTAGGTTCTTCAGCCATATTAATTACCCATTAACCAAAAAGTGTTAAGTGTCAAATCATCATACTTCGAGAAATCATTATATGAATGTATCGCATTTGTATGCAATTTACTGCTCCATATTTTTAGTAATGTTTTCCCTAATGAAAATGTTTTATTTTGAAAGTCTGGATCAACCTGTTTAAGTCTAATTCCAAACAATTGTACATCACTATCCGATAATCCTAATCCTTCAACAATAGATTCAAAATTATCTTTATCAACGATCTCTCTGCAGTTCTCAAATATCTTTGAGTATACTATACTAGACTGCTTTCTCTTGAGGGATTCCAATCTAGGAAAACCGTTATGAAATCCTAATAGGGATAACATAGATGATATTAATCCTACGTTTCGAGATGATATAAATACATCATCTTTCTCAACTTTAAGATAATCAGAATTGAAGAATACGTCTGTTCCACCTGTTATATGACCATGCTTGATATTAATCATTTCAGGATCAATTCTCAACAATTGGAACATCATCGTATTGTTTCCAATATAAACAATACGATTAGTTCTCTTACTCTCACTATTAAGGGAGAATATATTCATTGCAGTGAAGTATGCTACATTTTGATATATAAACTTAGTTTCATCTTCCAATCTTTCAACGAAGATTGTTTTTCTGAATAAGTTTAATAATCTACCTATAAGCGCAAATGTCTTCTGATATTTAACATAATGAGAACCATTTGAAGCATACATTATCAATACTGAGGCACATTTAAGGGATGTAGACGAATGATGTCTATAATGTCCAGCAACGTTCAATATTCCATATACTAATGCAGTGATAGTCTTATCATCTAGATCAGTATCAGTGAATCCTGAATCAGGAGATATATTTGCAATACGTTCAATAATAGATATCATATAACTAATATCTATCAGATAAACATACTTATTTTGAGGATTATTTATGAGGTTTTTAGAAGCAAAGAATTCATTAAGTTTTGAATATTGCATCTTTGCACTGTTACAACCGATATCAATATTTTCAATTTTCATCATTATTCCTTTGAGTATTTACATTAGAATGTTTAGGGGTTTATATATAGACATTACATACAACAATAGAATGTGGGAAACATTATTGGAGGAATTATGAAATTACCTGAGCATTTAACGATAAAGAATTTTAATAACCCTACCGGAACTGCCGTAAGTACTGTACCAATTATACGGGATTTAACCAATAGATATAACCTTGTTGTATCAAAAACTGGCATAAGTATGAAGGTCTATAACGACCATAAATCTATAGTATTCGTTGTCAAAGTTCCTTCTGAAAAGAATTTTAGATATAAGAAGAATATTTTCTATGATGTGATAGTTGAGTTTTATCCTATAGCATCGCTTGATCAGGAAGAAGATAAGAGTGTTCGTGAATATGGTATGCGAGTTTATTCGAATTGTCCATCATTTACATACACATTTACTCATGTTTATGGGAAAATGAATTCATTGTATCGTAAGATCGATCAATCGATGTATAGTGAAAAAGCTCTTAAAGAACCTGCTAATATTAAAAACCCTTACAAATTGTCTGGTATAGAAAAAACTCTATGGTATGCATTACGTTATGTACAGGATAAAACAGGGTTTAATAAAAAATCTATTGAAGGTTATATCGAAACGGTTCCTGCAAATTTTAAATTTCCTGGCAATATATTCGATGGAATTGTATCTCAAGAAGGTAAGATTCAAGAGATACATGATACTGAAATGATAAAGCTTAAGAGTAGAAAGTCTAAAGCTCAGTCAACAACCAGAGAGTTTGTTATCGATGGTAAAACTATTGGCGGCAGAGAAGAAAGATCTAAATCCAATAAACAGGGTAACTTGGCAACTACTATAAATAATAGGTTGGATGACTCTAAAGCTATAATGCAAAATAGACTCTCTAAAGATCAATCTAACAAATTGGATTCCAAAGCTACAAATAGTAGCATATTCAAATCACGACTAAAGAAATAATATAGTGGGGAATATCCCCACTATATTTATTACGCTGCAGCATTGAAATCTTTGATAAGTTCTGGTTTTTCAGGGTGAAACTGTTTAAGTTTGCTAAACCCTTTAAGCCATGACTTGTTTGGATCAATCTCTCTATATCTACGTTTAGCAAACAACAATCCAAACTCAGATAATAAAATTACTCCAACAGGAGCCTTTCTATATCTTAAGAGTTGAGAATATATTTCATTTGCTTCGGAGAATGAGAAATACTTATTGCCGTAAATAGTATCATGTATAAGTGATGCGATTATAGAATAAGGACTAACTCTTGACAGATTCCCTATATTTACAGGAGTACTTGAACCATCCCATATAGTTCCTTTAAGTATTATAAGTTCATAATGATAACCTTTGTATTCAAAATAAATTCTGAAATCTTCGGTTAAAACTATGAGATCTACTTTGTTCAATCCTAACTTATTAAGATCCTTATATGGTGGAAGAACTATTCCATCGTTTAAAAACTCTTCATATAGTTTTAATCTTGAAATAGTTTCTGCAGGTATGAATTTAAATTCGGGTTCACCACAAACCATAACTTTAAAACGTTTACGAAATTTCATTTACCATCTCCATTTAATACAAAAAGAAGAGGTAAATTCCTCTTCTTCAAATCAGTTGTCATAGTATGACATTAAACGCTCCCGTTCTGGAAAAGGATAGTTCACACCCTCTATTCCAGCATATTTGTGTACCATAATACCATCATCAGCATCCAACTTCTCACCTATAAACTCAGTTACTTCATAACTACTATCTTTAGAAGCTTTTGACAAATTATCTGATATAGCATTGTTATAATCCTTATAGATTATTCTACATTTGGAACCAGTCAATGATGGAGAATACAGCATATAAATATTACCGTGTTCTTTCTCAATAGCTCTTCCACGAACTTCCAACATTGTAAGAAATGTTTGAAGCTCTACACCAGCATTAGTCTCTGTCATATACTTCTTATTGATAATAGAAGCATCTTTGAAATTTAGACCAAGTTGTGAATCATAAACAAACAAACCTCCGTTTACCATTGAATCACATCCGATTGATTGATTTATACGACATATAGAATCTGCCGCACTTGATTCAATCTCACCTCTAGGTCCAAACAACGTTTCGTTATCACTGATCATCATTGTATCACGTATAGTCCTGAAAGAATCCGGACTTTGTTGATAGATTTCAGTTATATCGTCGATGATGTCCATACCTATAAGGTTTATCGAAAAGTCTTCAATAATTGAATTTCCTTCGGGATATTCACCTGTTTCATAATACTCTTGTTCAAATGTGTAGTACTTCGGATTAGGCATCATTCTAGATTCGACATAGTCGCTTACAGAATAATTCTTAAAACATGTACTATATACTTGAGCTGCATCACTTGAATAGGTTTCATTGCTATTGAAGTTTGTCTCTCTGTCCAATCGTTTCGCTGAAAGTACAGTTAGATTACCGTGTTTAAATTGATCTACAAGAGTTTTATCAATCGTATTGAGTTTACAATCATAGACATATACTCCAACAAATGACAAATTTCCATTATCTTTACTGATAAATGTATTGTCAAACGTTACGGAACTGCCGACCGTTGTTGATATATTTATCTGAATGACTTTACAATTGAATGGTAAAGCGGGGTCATAAAATATATGGATAACTCTTCTACGATCAATTATACCAGCTTTATTGATGACAGAATTATCAAACTTCAAATCATCAATAAATTTACCAGTTGCGATATACATAGTTCTCTCCTACTATTGTTATCATTAAATTGTTCTACTACATCCCAATATTGTTGACCCAATGACTAGCATGGTAATGCTGATCATTTCTAAAGTTTCCAATTTCAAAATTGAAATCTTTAGTTATAAATCCACCATTATGGACATCATACTTCAAAACACTCACTGTGACAGAACTGATTGTCGATTTAACCATTAGTCTAAATCTCCAACCTACACTCTCTCTAATATATTCCATCGCAGATAGAAATGTAGATAGTTGGTTATCATGTATCTGTTGCATATAGATATTATTTGTTGGGAAAACATGATCAGTTTTATACTGAACTCTAGATATCCCGTCAACACTATCGTATACGAAATTTGCAGAATTCACCAATAAACCTAATATGAAATCTGTCACAGGTCCTACGATCAACATTGAGAGATTATTTAAATCCAAATACTCAATCATCTCGGCAGTAGAGTGTTCAGTCTCAAATACACCATGTGCATAATCTTCATCATAAGCATTATAGTTGCTGTAGTTAGACGCTTTTGTAACAATGATTGTGGTATATGAATCAATCATATCCCTAAAAGGGACTAATTCCACATACTTTACAGTATCTTTATCTACCTTAGGGAGATACATCTTACCGATACTATACTCATTTCCAGAGATATCCTCATTAATAACGTGATGAGTTCTGTTATAGAATCTCACGTTTGGTAATGCGCTATATCTAGATGGTGATGAAAATAGATCATCATATGAAGTTGAAGTTTCGAGTTCACCAAACTTAGTTTTACGTAAATCATAGTTATGGATACCGTATGAAACATCATCAACTGTTATCATTGAATCCAAATTGATAAGTTTCTTTGTTTCTTCCCAAGTATTCGTTTCAGGAAACTTTGAGAATACCATACCTTTGCAATGATAAACGTTTGTATTTTGAAGTTTTTGTAGATCCTTCATAAATCCTAACGAATCTCTATCTGTGAAAGATGAGATATTCATGATGGTTATATCACATTCAAACATCATACTTTGTGGAATCTCGATGAGTATATACCGTTTACAATAATCGACATTTCCACATTCGAGTATATTGCCAGACGAACGATTTGATTTTCCAGTATTTATATACATTTTATCACCTCTCTTTGATAAAATATAAGGAGTGGTCAAATAGACCACTCCCCTATAATTTCACACAATAACTCTGATATAATAATCAAGGACCGCATTGATAATCTCATCATCAGAATGTTTTATGGTCTCGCCAAAGCGGGGGTCCATAAATCCATTATATTTGAAGAGATTATTTGCCAAGAATACCGCATCATCACGGATAAAATTCTTACTCTCGAGTTTATCTCGAATGTATCGATATTTACCATTGATCAATTCAATATATCTTGGATCTTCGAACAATTTTCTATCAGAGACTTTTCCACCCCATCTGTTTTGGAATGAGTATCCAATACAATCTGAGGAAGTATAATCTGCAATAATGTTAAGTCCAATACTCCGTAGATACTTATCCGTAAGTAAGAGGAGTCTTGAGTAATTATGCCGATTATTATCAAACATATTTTCATATCCTCCATATTCGTTATGGAAGCACTGGAATATGATTCGATTTTGATACTCATGAAGATTCATGTTTTCAACAGTAAATCTCCATTCGTCAATTGAACTGATTCCAATATTGTATCGAATTGATATCTTATTAATTGTATCATCACAAGTATTTTTGCGAATAACTTTCAATAATTCATCAGGTCTTGCAATACGAGATTCAGCTCGTTCAGCTTCAGTTACAACTGAATCATCCCCACCACTATGAACGTAGTCATCTGAGAAACCGTTCAATCCCCCATCATATCCATCATTTTCACGAGGTTTATACTGGGAAGACGAACGTTTAACTGTTTCGGCAATGAATGCAGGAACAGTTCCAGATGGTTCAAGTTTAGTGATAATTGTCGTCAGAATCTTAGAAAAGACATCTTCTACTTCAGAATCTTTTGTTGTACCACTAATACTCATACGGTCATAGATCTTCTTATTTGATTTGAAAGATCCACTTACGATCATTGTAACGTATCTGTGAAGTTTGTCGATACAATTCATTCCTTGAGAAACTACAGATACTCTGTTGAAGAGTTCTTTGTAAAGTTCAAGGAAGAACTCTTTTGGATCTACATCACGAGACATGATATTACAATAATGAGTACACAGAGGCACAATGAGATTTCCAGCGAATTTCACATGACAAAGTTGTTTAATTTCACTGTCGTAGAATGTTGTATCTTTATCAAACGATTTATTAATAACCTCATCCATTTCCATATCATATACGGAATCGACATAGTTTGAGATTATTTTGAGAATGTCATCGTCGAGAATATTCATCAGTTCCGTAATAAATACGATGTAATCGGTTCTTGTTAAGTCACCACCATCGTCAAGGTTCATTTTGAGACTGAAATAGTTTAAGATAAACTTCTCAGCAACTTCACCTTTTTTATTGTAGGATTTCACTCTAAGTTCATCAGTGTTTACATCGATGAGTTTTTCGTTAAAGTGATGATTTAGAACACGGTTATTATCATCTTCGATAGATAATATTGACCGATTGAAAGTTCGTTTAGAGCTCAATGACATTTTGAAACTCTCATAAACTTTACCGAAGTTGAAAGTTTTTCCGAATGATGGGATGTTCATCACACTTTCTTCTTTCACTCCAACGAAAAAGAATTTACCTTTAAAAGGTTTTTTCTTTTTCGCCATTTTGACTTCATCATCTTTTTCCTCAGCCATTTAAAACCTCTCGATAAATGGTTATATATTTGCTAAAGTTAGATATATACTCAACGATAGCTTTTGAAAGATAGGATGGTGCAAACGATGCACCATCCTCTTGGATTAGTCAGCACTATTATCTATAAACATCTGTTTCTTCTGGTCAGAATTCGTAAACAAATACCGAATCCAATCAGAAGTATGAACAGGGTCTGTAGCTACTAGTTTTATAAGGCATCTTGTTTTTGGATCCATTGATGTAATCTTAAGCTCCTCAGGAGTATTGGCTCCAAGTCCTTTACTACGTTTTACATCAGAACCAGCTGAACTACTGAAGAAACTATTATTCACAAGCTTACCTTGATTATAATAAAACTCACTATATCTCAACTTAGTTCCACGACCAACAAGTCGAATTCTGCAAAGTTTGATAGTTTCAGTAATGTATTTAACGATTGGAGCTATGATATTAGTCATAAACTCTCTATCGATCTGAATATAATACTGTTCATATCCTCTACCGATATTCATTTTTCTATTACCATTTTTGAGAACTTCAAATGTTGAGCATACAAAACCATATGTTTCGAGACATTTGGTTTTACCTGCCATAATTTGTTTGAAATTCATCGCGATGGCTTCAAGAAGCAATGGATCGATAGATAATCTTTCTGCCATAGGTTCGAGAATCTGTTCAGAGTAGTACGGGAGATTTTTAATATATTCTCTCGCAACGCCTTTTGGAAGAATTCTTCCATCTTTATCGATGATATCGAAAACTCTAATAGCTTTCTCACTCATGATTTTATACAGTTCTCTTTGAGATGATATAAATACATCACCTTGTTTTGTAGAAAGAGTATACAGTGGCGGTTTCGCAATAAATACGTTACCATTTGCAATCAATTCCGGATAGTGAGTGTGGAAGAATGCCACAAGTAAAGATGAAATATGATACCCGTCAACGTCCGCATCTGTAAGAATAATAATTCTTTTATACCGAAGTTTACGAATATCTTTATCTTTACCATATCCTATTCCGAGAATTTCAACAAGAGTAAATAACTCATCCGAAAACTCTTCACTTTTAATAACATTTTTAACTTTACCACGAAGTGCATACACTGCTTGGAAGTCACGATCACGGGCAGATCTCACTGTACCTGCTGCTGAATCTCCTTCGCAAAGGAATATTTCCCCACGTTCAGGATCAGTTTTGTTACAGTCTGAGAACTTCTTAACATCGATTTTACGGAAAAGATCTGTACGGCTTGAAGATCCTGCTTTAAGAATGTTATTCTTAATCTTAGACGCTTCATATTTTGCAATCGCTAGTTTTGCACAATATTGTCCGATTTTATCAATTGATTCTTTATCAGATTCAATCCAACGCTTGATCTCTTCCTTAATGATAGGAACTACCGTAGGTCGATATTCAAGAGAAGTAAACTCGGTTTTCTGTTGAGATCTATATTCAGCGTGTTGTTGTTCAGCAATCACGATAAAGAATAAACAATCTGAAATCTCATTTCCAGTAATTTTCACTTTACCGAGAAGAGATTTAGGAATGTAATTACATTTATTGAGATGGGATGTTAGAATTCCCATTGCTTCTGACAAAGATTTGACGTGTTCTCCACCATCTTTTGTAAAGATACCATTCACATATGAAATGTTTCCGGCACCTTTTTGAGTAAACCCAAACATGATGTTATACCCTACAGTACGACGATCATTAATATATGAAATATTACAAGGTTTTCCGATAGGTTTGAGATCACGACGTTTGTGTTCTTTATTGTAATAATCTACAACTCCATTTGGATGATAAAAGGTTTCAGCCTTTTCATCATTCCATTTGAAAGTAAGTTTTACTCCAGGAGTTACCATTGATGTAACTTCAATAAAGTTTCGATATTCTGAACGTTTACTCGAGATATCGATTTCTCTCATAACTTCAATATCAGGGATCCAACTCACTATAGTTCCAGATGGCCCATTATATTTCTCAATGTGAACAGGTTCTATTTGGACACCGGCATCAAATTTTGCAGTATGAGATTCGCCATCTCTTTTGGAAGTTGCTACAAAGTTTCTAGATACCGCTGTCACAAGAGTTATTCCTACACCATTAACGCCACCAGATATTTGATAACCTGAATTTTCTTGACCGGCAATATCTCCCATTTTACCAGAAGTATTCATTTTCGTAAGAATTCTTACAAGTTTACCTTGAGGAATTCCGCGCCCTCTGTCTCTAACAGTGAATACTGGACCAAGTGGGTTGATATTTGTATTTATTTCGATGTCGATCGTATCGCCAAAGCCAACAATAAATTCGTCAATAGAGTTTGCAAAAACCTCTTGTAATAGGTGAAATACACCGTCAAGACCAATCTTACCATTCAGCATTGGACGTTTTCTTAGAGCTTCTAATTCTGAAAGCTCTACGATATGGTCGTCAGTATAATTTGAACTCATTCTACTAAACTCCTTAAGTTTGTTACGTTTCAATGTTTAAGCCATTTTACATTTATATCCATTATCTTATATATAATCCAACCGCCATTTCAAGAAATAAAAAAAAAGATGAGAGAATTAACTCCCATCTTTTATAATCATACACTCCGAAGAACTGTATGGAATTCTCCAAATCTACGATAACGGTATTTCATTTGGTTCAGAGTAATCACAAGTTTGTTCCCAAGAACGTTCAATTCAATTGTATCGCCCTCAAGCTTTCCTTCGAAATATTCGCGAGGAAAATACGTATTCATCCGTTTACATGGGAAATCATCCTGCTCATACTGAGCACCATTTCCAGGAAGAACTTCATCGGGAATGAAATGATCCTGCCAGTTCTCTGAACCAAGACCTGTGATCCAGCATTGGACAACGTCCTCTCCCGCGGAAATTTCGATTCGACCATCTTTGTCGAGATCCTTATCATAAACTTTCATATCCCACAAAGGATATTGACGTGTCGGACGGGTTTCATTTTCCGCTCTTATATGACTTTGTACATTAGGGATGATAAAGATATCAACCCCGGTAATGATTTCATAATTTTTAACATCACCATTTGAATTTGCGGTAGCAGGTTTTGTTGGGTCGTAAGTAAATTCCATAATAAGCTCCTTATTTTGTTTTATAATATAGGTGTAAAACATTCGATTTACACCTACGTGAATTGGTACTGGTTATGCACAATATCTTGTAAATTTAACACTTGATGTTGAAATTGAAATATTAGCAATTGTTTTAATATACAATATTTTCATCGCATCGACAATTTCATTCGACTTTGCGACTGATACAATTAGAAGCATTGATTCTTTTGAGAGTTTATCCTCATACGTGTGAGCACCTTCATAATCATTTCTAAATGCACAATGCTTCACATTATTGTATAAGCCGCTCAGAATATCAATCTGATCATTGACCTCATCGACAGTTATAGATTTTTCCATAATAAACTCCTTAAATGTATTTTGAAACGGTTCCAGCAGATGCGAAGATATACCCGTTATAAGGCTTAACATCATCTTCACGGATACGTCTGTAAACTGTAGACTTGTCAAAATCAGCAGTATCTAAAACAGCCACTCTCATAGCTTCTCTAAGAGATGGTTCATTCGCAATTACAACCGCACCTTCTCTTGTTACTTCGAGAATCACAACCCAATCTTCAAGTTTTGCGATTGATTTCACAACAAGTCCGACTTTAAGTTTATTCTTAATAATCTCGGGTTCCGGAGAATACAATCCTGAGAAATCAAAATCAATTGGCACATCTTTAGATTTCGGACCAGCAATGAATGCTCCCGGAAATTTATCAATTTGTCGATTCTTTTCTTCAGGTGTAAGTGTTGAAAGCCCGTATTGTTTTTTACTTTGATCTATATGATCACCAATACGTAATCGTTCAGAATCGTCAATAATACGATTTTTCTTCTTAGTTGTCAAAGTTTTAATAATATCTTTTGGTTCAACTTTGAACATCTCCTCAAGAGTTGCAACGTTCATAGATTCATTAAGTTTCACCTTTTTGAAACTCATCCAAACGGTATCATGACCTGTTCTTGATACATTCAACTGAGTGTCTATACAGTTCAAAATCTTTGTAACAGGAATCTTTGTCACCTTAGATGCTTCAAAGATATTTGGAAATGAAGCTTTTGATACAGGGTTTATGCACCCATCTTTGTATGTAATAACTTCAATTCGATCCATTTGTTCGATCGAAATTCCTTCTGTAAGAGTTTCTTCATCTCCGAAATGCATCGGAATGTTAAACCGTTTGAAGTAATCTCTCAAGTCTCCAGCTTCTGCATCAAACATTATGCACATATCTGAGAAGCTCATTTTAAGAGCATATGCATCTCTTACGTCTGCGTAAAACTTTGATCTTCCTCCCGAATAGTATCTTAACTCAATGCCTACAACTTTTTCAACAATTTCTTTCGAAGTTTTAAGTTGTACACAAACCTGTTTAACGGATTTCCCAGATTTTAAAAGATCTAGAATAATCCCTTTGTCATTCTCGGTAACATTAGCTATACGACCCATACACGCCTCCACGTTATTTGTTTATTTGTAGAACCATAGAAAAACTTACTATATCTCTACTCATAATTAAATATATACTCAAAAATAAAATTGAAAAATCGATAGTAGGGGATCTCTCCCCTACTATATAATTTACGCAAGATTCTTTTTTACGATCGGGAGCAACTTTGTATAATTGGCAATACGCTTTTCAAGACCGTGATATCCGCCATTTATCGCTTTAGTCTGACCTTTGATGTCATTCTTATCAATATACGAATTACAATTTCCACGTTCATTCCAGAACCAAATAGCTGACCGGAAGATACCTTCAAGAGTCTCACAATATACTGTAGTTTCATCGAGAGTTTTACCCAAAGATTTTGCAAGAGCAGTATAGTTAGATTTACCAGTTATTTGAATTGCTCCACGACCACGGAACTTCCACCCGTCACCAGATGCTTCATTTCCATTACCAAGATTAGCACGCCCATATACTTTGTTCGCAATAGCCTGAGAATTGCGAGCATATTTAACCGCTTGTTCGGGAGTAAAATATTTTGGAAATATTTCAAGAAGACGCGGTGCAGAATAGTTAAGATTTTCAACATATCTTGTAAAGTTACCGGATTCAACAGCAGTTTGCGCAATAAATGATGCAGCACGTTCAGGAGTATCAATACCATTTGCGATCAAAAGACTGTTGAATTGAGCTGTAGTATCGATTGGATCTTTACATGCCTTGAACAATGATTTGAATTGTTCAACAGTAATTACTTGTTTTGACATAATATCCTTCTTTCTAAGAAAAAAAATTAAAGTTTGAAAATAGAGAGTTCGCCATTTAGGACTTTGAATCTATTACCGAAAGTTATAAAATAACTTCCGGGATTAAGATTTGGTTCGAGCTCTCTGATTTTTCGAATTAAAACTGCGAGGAGCCCATCGTTATTCTCAACGATAGGCTCATATGAAACTTCTTTATTTGGATGTCCATTCTCTAGAACAAAGAATTTGTCACCCTCAAGCTTGATAATTTCCTGTTTCATCGCATAACTCACCGGTTAAATTGTTTATTCGTAACGTCTTCCAGTCTCCTGTTGAGATGTTTTCATCCGCATACTGAGATATTAAAGACTCACCTTTTTTGGTCAATTTGAATGATACAATCTCGTCATTCACACTTTTAATATTTACGAGTTCACCCTCATTTGAGAACTCAACATTTGAAAAGATTTCAAGTTTCCCAGGAACAGTTGATTCTGGTCTGAACCATGTATCAGGGTTAGCTTCAGTTGACAAAGCTATACGGAGTCGCTCAGGGAATTTGGTAATTTTTAGATTAAAAATAGACATATATTTCTCCAATTGTTGTTTTATTGTTATACTATCTCATAATTAAATATATAGTTCAAAACGAAGTTCAAAAATGTAAAAAGATGAGGACGAATCCTCACCATATTTATTGGAATTTTGTATTCAAATATGATATAATGAAATCATATTCTTCTTTATCCATCTTCAATCCCCACTTATATTTGACAGTTACCCAATCAATTATATAGGAATCTTTGTTTATTTTAGGCATCCATTTAGATGGATCTTTGGCACCCTTAGACCTATTCGAAGCGATTGACACAGCATGTAAATGTTTTGTATCGCTAATATTATTGAAGAAATTAATCTTTTTATTCTTATCCCAAAGATACCCGCCAGACATATTCGCTTCAGATACTGGAACAAAATGGTCAATGTCTATAAGACTTGCACCTCTAATAGTATCTCCACTGTAGATATCTATCCACATTCCTTTAACAATCTTTCCATTGACATATGTAGTACTTTCCGAAGATGCAATATTATCTCGAATCAAAACTTCTTGTCTTGTATTCTGACCATCTTTATCGGAATCTATCCAAGTTCCCCATGAAGATCTATCATACGTTGGCATCGTTTGACACAGTATACTTGAGAGTAATACTAAGATTGATAAAATAACTTTCATAAATATCTCCTTGTTAAAAAAATAAGGAGGGTGAATAACCGCCCTCCTATCTCTCGCACCGTTCGACCGTACGATGTTGCGAAAACCATCTTGGTACGGTAAGTGATGGTCCACTAAAAATGTCCGTCACCATAGGACTCATCTATGGATTTGGGTTGAGTAATTATTATTTACGAATACTCAGACTAGACTCAACACATCTGATCGCACCCTGTCTAGGCGGGTTATAATGACCAACTTTATCCATTCACACGACTGGAATCGTAGAAGCTAGTTGGAACTCTACAGCAACATCAAATGTATCTAGACATACAATTGATTGATAAATGATTATTAATCAGCGAAAAAACTAATCATTTATCAATACATTGTTTAAGCAGATATACATATAAATATACATCTACTCATAATTAAATATATAACCATAAATTCGATTTAAATAATAAAAAAAATAGCCCGAAGGCTCTTATTTTAAATTAATGGCAAGAGATTTAATCTCTCTCATCATCGCTTCAAATAATTCTTTAATCATTTGATCCACCTTTATTAAGTTTATTATCATCACTTAATATAGACATCAATAAAATGATATTACAGAAAACATAGTAATGTATAAATAAATCAACTCTCCAACAGTGAGGTTACAATGACTCCTGCAGCGTATATTAATACTATCTCAACTAAGAAGTTTAATACTCCAGCGTATAGTGGCGCTGGTTACGTATTTTCAAAAATTCCTGAAAATACTCCATTTGCTCGTCACCCAGCAGATGTTTCACGATACTGTGAGCATATTGAATCTGGAAAAGATAAAGCGTCTTTCGTCGATAAATATGAACGGTTTGAATTCAGAATGACAGATGGTAGAACATTTGGTGCAATTCTTAAAGGTACACTTGACGTGTCGGATGCAAATATTGCTATATTTAAAACAGATGCTGACTTGTACGATACTATCGCTGTTGCAGGTGCTCCTCAGCAGAATAAATATGAGTATATCGATAAAACTACCGGAAAAAGAATGCGTAGATATTATGAACGCACTGTAGTTGTTGATTATATCAAAATTGACGTTATCGAATTTGTAACAGTTGTTACAGAAGAAATTGTCTAAATAAATAGTATAGTGGGGAATATCCCCACTATACATATTTTTATTGATAGTTTACAAATGCTGTATCCATATTTGTAATATCACCAACATCATTCCTAATCACAGGGATTCCATATTTACTATGTCCAACCCACATATATTCAAGTTTGACAAAACCATCGCCATTAATCGCTTCATCTCTTACAGATTCTATAGTCTTTTTTGTAGGATTTGTCACGTCAAAATCATAGTAATCAGGATCAACATCTTTAAGTTTCTTATTTGCATCAACTAGATCTTTAAGTTCATCGATATAATCTTCAATATTTTCGACTCCCATTTCTTTGAGAACCTTAGTAATATCCGTTAAATCAATTTTCTTATCCAATTCTTCTTGAATTTCATCAAGAATGTCGTTAATAGTTTTAATCTCTACAGAAATACCTTTATCAATTTTAGTGATAATATCATTAATCTTAATGGTCAATATGTTAAACATATCTTGCATTTTATTTGTGATAGTTTTACCATCATTGGTAAGGGCTTCCATCTCTTTTAATAACTGTTCAAATGATTTTCCGCCAAGGAAATCTTTACCATCATATATGAAATTATTAATCTGATTAATAATATTCGTATTAACTATAGTAATTTGAGTTTTCGGCCATTCAACATTGACATCCCCGCTATCAATACGATTGTTTATAATCGTAATATACTCGGTAAGGGTTTTAATGTCTTGAATTTTGATAGTTCCTGAAATAACACCATTGATTGTGGATTGCATCTCACTCATCATTAGTTTTAATTTCAACAAATCATCAGAATTATTTTGAACTTGTGTATATAGACCGGAAGCAATCAGTTCACTTTTAATAAGTTTCTGAAGATCCGCCAAAGAAGTTGTATTCAATACTTCTGTAGTATAGGTGTTGTTTTTGATATATTGTATCAGAGTAGAATAAATTAATTCGATATTTAGATCTATATAGTTATAAATATCTCCTTTTATTTTATCTATTATCATTTCTTCAACAATCTTTGGATCAAAATCAGGATCTTTACTATCGTCCGCAATTTCACCTATAACGGTTGATGTATCGGTACCTGATACCACAGGATCGATAAGTTCATCAAGTTCAGAGACTTTTGTAGGATAATTTCCGGTAATAGAGTTTTCAGTTATAATCTTGTATTTCAACAACAACTTTAACATATCTTTAATTATATCTATCGCGCTCTTAATTTTTGTTGTAGGTGTAGATGGAACATAATCTCTTGGGTCAGTAATTACATCTGTATCCGCAAGTTTAATTGCCATCCATGTAGCAGGGTTTACTAAGAAAGGTTCAACTTCTTTAGTATAAGCATATGCTGCATTCCACCAACCTTCTGCAAAATCTGTAACTTGCTTAGGCAATAATCCTGCAAGACCTTCATCCAAAGCTTCCATCCACACTGTAGTAATTTTGTGCTTCAATCGATTTGCAAGATTCTTATGAATAAGAGAGTCCTTGGTTCCGTAAGTTCCTTCATCTGCAAGTAGCAAATATAAACGTTTTATTTGTTTATTTCTAGGATCAATAAACCATGAATCCGATTCAGAATCTTGATTCCGTTTAGTTCTTTCCTTGCGAAATCTTGATGAAATTTTAGATATTGTCGCAATAGTTGCTAGAGCACCTTTATTCACAGGTCTATAGAATGGAGCTATGATATCAATATCGCCTTCTGAAATACGATATCTTTTGCGATATGTTTCATCATTATCGCCAAACCAACAAGGTTTTATATTATAGGCATCCATCAACTTTTTAAGTTCTTTTACAGTAAACCCGCTAAATCCACAAACTATTGTATTTTTCATAACAGTCAGTATGTAATTGTATATCTGATTTGCAGGATCAAGATACTTTATAGTTTCAAGTTCATACTTATCTTTAGCAGTTTCTAGAACTGTTTTGTATACTTTAAATTTCTCGTTTATAGTATCATACTGAGTTATATATGAATCAACCGTTCTAAAGAACCCGGTCACCGCATTTCCTGTAGACATAGTTGAATATGTAGCATCAGTATAGTAGACTTTCATTCCTATGAATCCAAGATTCAAAGATTTTAGATCTTCAATGAATGCGATTCCTCTAGAATCCATATATCCTACGATGTATTCAGGCTTAGATGCATCAGCACCTTTTAACTCTTCAATGATTTTATTTACATTATCTTCGGCTGTGCGAATTTCAGTCGTATCGACAGCTTTATAAAGAGTCATCAGTTCATTATAATTTGAATACATTTCGTCTAAAATGAGTTTAACGTTTTTAAATGCGCCAGATCTTGCGGAAATCATAGGATCTGAGTAGAATGCATCATCTGATAACCCAGAATATGTTATATCCCACTCCTTATTCCACCACTCTAATGCACACGTTATATCACGCTTAAGAATAACTTTTCGGATATACCAATCGTTTGCTTCTAAATCCGAACCAGCTTTATCCAATGCGATAAGTGTTGCAAGATACACTTGGTCAGGGATTACTAAGAAACTTAATAAGAATCCTCCAAATTTACTTAGAAGAGCACCTCCTACAGCTTCTAATCCTCCAAGAGTATCCATAAGAGCGCCAAGTCCTAAATTACGAACTTTAGAACCGGATGTGAGATCAACATCTTTAAATAGTCCTGTAATCTTACCTTTCGTGAGAGCTTTCATACTATCAACACTAGATACTGCGTCTAGGAACCCTTTTAGATTCTTACCACTAAGTTTACCAAGTTTAATACCGCGTTTCTTAAAGAAATTACCATTGTTTACAGTTTCAGTAACTTCTTTAACTTTACTTTTAAACTTACTTTGAGAAGCTACCGCATCTCCAGATTTAGAACCCGAATCTTTAGAGTAGTCTTCAGTATATGTATCCATAACTGTCGAGAAGTATGAATTTTTATCAGTTTTAACTTCACCAACTGTTAGTGGTTTATATTCTCTAGTTGGAACACTTGTCGTATTCTCACCGCTAGTTTCAGCCATGTTGCCTCCGTTTTATAATACCTATATTAGTATGTTTAACTCAGAACTATAGAAAAAAAAGAGTGGGAATAACCCCACTCTTCAATTTTAGAATTCGATCTCATCGTAAACACTTGAATCGTCGAACGAAGATTTAGGAGAACTTTTGATCTCCATAGTTGTATCAAGATCTTCTTCAACTTCTTCATACTCAACAATTTCAAATCCATCATTAGCTTCGCCGCCAAGATCGATATTCGTATTATTGGATGAGAATTGATTACGAGCAAGTTCAATCTCTTCTTCTTTGTTGAGTTCAACCTTCTCAATATAACGGAAGATCTTATCATAGTTCGGATTTTTGTCAACCAAATGTGAATATTTTGAAAGAACCATTATCATAGCCATTACAATAGCTTTGATATCATTTCCATCATGATCAATTCCTGTACCTAAGACATCTGTATCATCTCTACACCAGATTTCATAGATCACTCCATGAAACATTGCAGGGAGTTTATCACTATCTTTGGGATTTCGTTTGACAAGTTTCACAATATCAATCATTTCGCCGTTGCTATTGTATTCAATAACATCTTCTTCATCGCGGAACTTATTACTAAGAGCACGACAAAGGAATTGTGATAGAATGATTGTATGCTCACGAATTTTGAAAGGAGCGAATATTGTGACAAGTTTCGAATCCTTTGTTGCAAAGTGATCGAATCCATCAGAAGGAACGTAGAAATGTTTACCGTTGTAGGTAATACCCTGAGTTCCACCGATCTGTTGGAGGATACCATCGTTATTCATATGGAATCCAAAATAGTTCAACACTGGTCCGATAACCGTGTTAAACATTGTTCTGTAATCTAAATTCATTGTTTATCCTCATCCTTCTCATAGATGTCAAGGGCGAACTCATGACCGAGTAAATGTAGTAGATATGAAAACTTATTCCACGATAGAGTATTCTTGTTTTCAAGTCTACTTTTATCGTTATTCATATCAGTTTTTCTCTCTTCACCATATAGAGATTTAAACTCTCCAACGGTGACATTTTTCTTCATTAACAATGTTTTCATGAGTACCATAAGGTAATCATCATCGTTATTGATAGAAAGTTTCAATATCGTATCATCGCCAGTAAGTCTGCCTTCGGGCATCTTTATCTTACTAGCTTTCGACTCTTGAGGAATATTTGCTCTATAAACGGTATTGAAAATCAGTTGCTCGTTATAAATATACGCGCAGTTTACACTTGGAACTTCACTCTCATCGGTGAATTCCCCCATAAAGATATAGTATATTCCTCTTAATACTATCTTATGATATCGTTTCATGATTATTCTACGAGTTTGAGTCTCAAAACTATAAGCTTTAAGAACTCCTCCATCGCCGAATATTCGTGTAACTTTTATTGGTACATGGTGCATAATAAACCTCTCTCCAAGTTAATCACCACTCGCTATCAATATTGTATATATACTCTAAACATTAGGTTTATTTTTCAATTGATTTAACAATACGCCTAATGTAAGCAAATTCAAATTGCTAGCATATGAATTGTCCAAGTAAGTCTTTAATGATTTATAAAAAACCATAAAATCCATATTGGTTAGCTGAGTTAGATATCCTTTCTGAGTCCTTATTGCGACACCTTCATAACTCAATCCATCATAGTCTTTAACTACAGCTGGATAGAATCTTATGTACTCATTTTGATTTTTGAATACTGAAGGATTATAAGGTGCAGGATGTCCTAAACTTTTAACAATGCCTGTTTCAGGATCTGTATTGAATAGGTGTTTATACTTCTTAGAAGTCAACCATTCATTGCAAATTCGCATTGCTTCAAGTAATTCATGATAAGATCTCTGAGAAATATGAAATTGCTCAGAAACCTTATTCTCTTTATCTAATGCATAAAGGCCGATAATTCCACGACTAAACGTGTCAAAATATAATGAATTTCCATCAAGGTTATTAGCAGGTTTAGAAATTGTTACTAATTTCCTAGATTTAAATTTATCATCTTTCTTTTCGGGACCATCGTCTCCAAATATAGATAATGATACTTTAAATCTATAATTCCTGTACAACACGTCATTTACGCTTTTTATCATTTCCAACCTCTCCAAAGGAAATTATATCAAGCATTTGCTTTGATTATTTTACCGTTTACATATTCATAATAAACTAAAGATCTAGTATTCTTGATATGATTAACAAGACGTTTATCACGCTGTCTAACAATTCCGTCAAATCCTTCATCACACATATCTACATACCATCCTTCAGGATCTCTTACACGACCGCGAATCTGTTTAAGGAGTTGATCAGAACTTAATGGTATAAAATTAATAACCATTATAAGTCCCTTAACGTCAAGTCCCATATTATTCGCGATTGTTGTAAACACGACATTCTTTTCAAGTTCTTGATGTCGATCCTTCTTGTTTTCGCCAGTATAATAACCTATAGATGGTTTAAATCCGTCAGGAAATGTAGTTCCTTCCAAAGCTTTCTTTAGCATTTTAATACCATCTAAGCTTTGAACGAATATTATAACCTTTTTGGATTTATCATATCCATGTATACGGAATATTTTACTAACAAAGAATGTTATATAGTCGTAGATTATACGCGTTCTGGACTCATATCTAAACATGTATTTGAAGTAATTAGAACTATGAACTCCTCGTCTTGGTTGAATCTTCCACATATCACCTACTCCAGGTTTAGTGGAATATCTAGCCATGATTACATTGAACTTTGAAACCTCATGAGTTTTATGTCCATACTGTTGAACATTATCTCTAAAGATCTTTCTATACAATGCATCTTGAGCTTTATCACTACGTTCAGGAGTTGCAGATAAAAACATTACACGTTCAACAGATGTGTTTACAAGAACTTGTAATATCTTCAAGAAATGAGCATGAACTTCATCAAAAATTTGAATTCCGATTCCAAACTTTTCATAGAACTTGTGCAACATATCACTATCTCTACGTAATCCTGCAACCATTGCATCAAGTCCAATGACGTAAAACATCGCCATTGGAGGATGTTTCATTGTCATAAGTTTATCAAGATCATTCCAAGTCTTAAGATAGATTAGATCTTCTCCAAGTTTAGCATTTGTAAAACTTTGAATTCGATCAACCCATTGATTTGATAAACTAACCGATGTTATAATTGACGGCATTTGTAGTTTATGACATGCCATAATTGCACAAACTGTCTTACCGAATCCTGTGTCAAGGGTTAGTAATCTATGCGCTTTATGACTATCACTTGAATCTTTTGCAACCAAGAAATCTACAGATTCTTTTTGATACCTATCTCTTGGTACAGCATTACATGTAACACTCAAAGTTCGACGATTGCTAACGTATTCATTACTCTTATCGGTAACATTTGTTATAACAATACCATCTGAACAAAATTTATCAAGTATGAATTGAATGTCGATAGTAGATGGAATCTTGAGAATTTTATTCTCTTCATCATAAACGAATCCAAAATGAGTATATTTCTTTGAGATATAATCGTATACTGCAAGAGATCTCTCAAGAATTCTAGCAGTTCCAAGCTCATACCCATAGATATAATAGGCAGATCTTTTAATCTCAAGACGAAGATCTTCCATCAGAGCTCCTTAATAAATAATTACATTAGTGTGTTTTCGATAGGATATTTTATGAAACAATAGATTATTCATGTATATATCTTATTATGACATTAACAAAAGAGGTGTTATGAAAAAGATACTACTATTACTTGCGATTATTTCAGTCGCTGTAGCAGCGGATCAGAAGAAATCTTATTCTCATAAGAAAGAATCTGAGAATACAAACAAGACTATAACAATTATCAAGCTCGACTCATTATCGAGTGTTAAGATAATTGACACAGATTCGTCATCTACCATGGAATATTTTGACGAAGATGTATATTGGTTCAAGAGAACCAAGAAGTAAGTATGGGGGATTTCTCCCCCTACTTATTTTTTTTATTTCTCTATGCTCACATAAGCATAAAACTTATAAGGATTGTTTGCACTATCCTTGCCGTTTTTATCATGCTCAGGTAAACGTCTTAAATTACAATTAGGACACATCGTTGTACTCTTTAAACTCATACTTTTAAGTTGCTTATTATCACCACTTTGTATAAGTTTTAATACGACAATACTCCTTGTTTCAGGAGATTCATGCGTTTCCCAAGTTAAAGGATCTCTTGAGAATACAATAGTTCCTGGAAGAATTTTGTAGTTGCTAGGCTTCTGGTCTACAGGGTCAGGTTTCTGACAATTTTTCATAAACCCTGACATTTTATCCGCGAAATCTTTACCGACATACTTGTCAAAATCTGGCAGGATATCATCAGCTTCGACAATCTCATGAACTATCAGAACCATAGGAAACATTCCAAATACTATATCAATTCTGGAATCGGGCCCAGTTTTTGGAACCAATTTAAAGTTCTTAGGAACAGTTATTGTTACAGGAACTTGCGAACGTACATACAGTCCAATTTCCCAATTCCAAGGATATACAATTTCATCTCTTGAAAAGAGTCTTCCGTCTATGGTAACTTCTGTGTCAAGTATGATCGTATTTCCAGGCGCCATCCACACCTTATTTGAAAACATGTTACGTGAAAATGAATTTTGTCCAAAATTTTGATTTCCGAACATTTATAAAACCTCCGTAATTAAAGAAAGTAGGGAGGATTGCCCTCCCTACAATATCATTATTTCTTGCGTTTCTTGTTTACAATCAGAGACTGATCTTCGAGTTTATAATTTCTCTTAAGATACGGTCTAGTTCTTGCAAACTCTTCACCATTCTTCAAGAATTCTTTATTCTTGAAGAAGATATCGAATATTCCTGGAGTATTTTTCTTCAATGTATCCGCAACTTCAAATTGTCTACGGAGATCTTGGAATACAACTCCGCTCAAGAAATCAGATCGTTGAATAGCTTGGGTAAGCTTAACAAACTGAATTTCAGGTTCGATAAGAGTACTGTAATCGGGTTTTGTAATTACATCATCGATTACACGAGTAAGATTCATCACAAGTGTTTCCATGTGGATAAACATACCATGACTCTTGATTTCAGCTTTATGGAGAACGTCGTAAATATCATAGATCATTTCTTCAGCTTTAGTATACGTTGGAGTTTTAATTCCATCGATAGTAGCTTTGATCATACGAAGATATTTAGAAACTTCTTCTGTAAGTAGTTTTACATTAAAAACGCTTTCAGCAGGTTCCATATCATTGAAATTTATAGCGAAGAATTCTTGATCCTGAAGCTCGAGATCCCAGTTCGCAGTATCATTCATAGTTTCGATATTGACGATACTATTGACAACATCTTCAGTTCTAACTATAGTACCGCGTTTATCAGATATCAATGAAATCAAATTATCACTGATATTTACAAAGAATCCTTTATCATCAAGATCCATACCACGCAGATTTCCATTCTCTACAACATAGATCATCTCTATTTCTTTTGAGAAATTAAGACCTTCTTCAACACTTCCGTTATCAATAACGTTGTCTGAAGAAAGGATATCATTCGCAATATCCATTGGAATGAGAAGAACTACATCTTTTCGGGAACATATATCTTTTCTTGGATAAATATTAGAGTTAGATTCAGTAAAGTATCTTTCAATAATATCTCCAACGATCTCTTCAGATTTAGTCTTAGAAGCATGTTTTGCCGATAGACCAAGCTGTGTAACAGGGTTGATCAGTTTAATTGAAACCAATCCTCCTACACGAGCATCTGACAATGGAACATGTTTATTTCCAAAACATGTACAACACACTTTTCTCAACTTATGACCCGTAATACATTTAGTATGGGATCTGATCTGAATAGTTGTTCCAATCAAGTGTTTATCATCTGTAGTAATTTCACGGAGTTTTGATCCATCACTACTCATAACCATATACTTACCTTCAATAAGTTTAAGATAATCATAATCTTCAACATAAAGGTTTAAGTAATGTTTAGTTCCACAATCGAAGATATTCGAATCCAGAATAGTATTCAGACATGCAATATTTACTTTACGTGAAATATAGCCTGAATCTGGAACTGCATCTTTCTTAACGATGATACTGTTACGTGTAGATACTGCTTCTGCGAAGAATTCACTCACAGTTTGCATACCATGCATCCAACCCTTTTCAATAAGTCTTGGAAGAATAGTTTTATCTATATCGTAACGACCTCCAACTGCAATAAACATCTGACTCATCTGAAGTTCTTTTACAATTCCAGTTGAGATAAATGGATACAAATTACTACGACGGTCTTCAATAATCAAATTGTAGAGTCGTTTGGTTGCGAAATCTAAAAATTTCTCAATCTCTGAGATACTCATAGTTTCAAGATTCAACTGAGTATTAAATAACTCTGCGAACTTTGGATTTCGAGATTCAAATGCCATCACGTCATACAGACTGAAAGTATTTGATACCACATCACCATAGAATCTTGCGATTTTAATGATACGCTCTTTAACAGTTCCAACAATATTTACACTGTTGAGATTGTATCCGAGTTTCATAAACTTCGAGATTATTTTATCCATTGTGGATATGAAATTCCCTTTAGTCGCAGATGTAAGATCGTGAAGATCTTCGGAAATTATCTTCTCGCTATAGTTAATATTGAACAACCACAAAATCAAATTGATGTAGAATGTTGAATAATTCACCTTATAGAGAGTTCCATCGTCCAACTCAACAATCACAGACTTGTGAACTATCGTTGGATCTTCCATAATTCTCATTTCAATCTTATTTAAAAGTTGAAAATAAGTTTTAACTCTCCCACTCTTTTGCACTATGCCAGTAAGCGCTGAAGTTGAGAATTTAGCAGAATCAGTTTTTACAACACTGGACATACACCCTCCGAATTATAAGTCCTAAATTTACATTAGATTGTTTACCCTTAAATTAATATATAATCAAGATAGCTCTTTGGGAATTTATAGAAAAGTGGTGGGACGAACCCACCACTTCAATATTATTTAACGACGTTTTTGCACGTATCTTCCAAAGGACATGTTGAACAAAATCTCTCAAGCTCAGGAATCTCTGAACCTTCAAAATTATAACATATCGGAACATCACGTCTCATGTCACAAGTGTCTTTAAATGCACAACCTTTGCACATTTTAGAACTTACATTTTCTTTAGGGATGTTTTCATTGCAATAACACGGTTGTAATCCCATAAGAGTCTGAGATCTTCTAATCTTGTTAAGTCTTATAAGGATTTCAAGTTCTTTAAAATGCAAACTATCTTCCATTTTACAATATTTGTTTCCACATATTGTCGTAGATTTATCATTCATATGACTAGCCGTATTATGTTCTCCTGTGAGAATATGAACTGCTGAATTAATAAGTCTGTTCACTATAACGTTGAACTTTTCCGATACACTTTTTACAAATTTAAAAAGCACTTTCTACTCCTTTTATAAGATTTTCTATCCAATTATATGTTTTATACTTAAACATTAGAATGTATAGAAATTATTTAACGGAGATTCATTATGGCGACTATCAAGAAGAGTCCTGAAAGAATTCAAGCGGAAAAAGAAATATGTGCATTAATGGATGCATTTGATAAAAGCGGGTACAATAGTAGTACATATAAAGAACTGTTTGAAACTATGAGCGATGGCGAATTCAAACGATATATGAAAGATATTGTTGAAGAAGAAACATATATTCAATTTGAAGTTGACACATTTGGCGATAAAATTACACTCGATAAAATATTCGACGTGTGCGAATCTATAGGATTTAGAACTCACAAATATGTAATGTATCGTGAGAATGAATCTGCTGATGGATCTATATGCTCGATTACACCTCATCCTGCACTTATACTTTACTTGCCTGTAAAACGTCTTCAACAGATGGTTTCTAAAAAGAATGCTGCGTCTGGAAATATTGATAAAATAAACCCTATGACAGGTACAGTGACTAGCGATAGTAAATCTGCTGGTATAAATGATACTCAAACTTTCGGATTAATTACAACAGGTCAGAAGAATACAATTAAAGAATTATTGGGACCTAGAGCTGATGATGAAGTATCTAAGAAACAGATGCTTCATTTAATTGAAGAACGCGGAGATGTATCTCTTAAAGATCTTCATATAGTTCCTAAAAACAAACAAGCTTTACAAACGATGAGCGTTTTCTTACGTGGAGTTGGAATTGAAGTAGATGTAAAATAAATAGTGGGGAGTGATCCCCACTATTTAAATTTATTATGGTACGCTGTCGTATTCAGTGGAAGCCACGTTCTTCTGAAACCCAGCAACGGTACCTCGTAAACCAAGTGCAGAAAGTATATTAGTTCCGAAGTTATGCTGACCATCAGGATTACCACCATTTGCAGAACTTAGAAAACGTCCGCCCGCTTTAAATGTATCTTCGAGATTTTTAAACCATCTGCCGGCACGTTTTAAAATATTGCGTTGATCCGTAAGGCTTAACCCTCCAAGTAAGCTAAGATATTGACTATATGAATCATTTCCCATAAATAATGAGAAAAATAACCCACGGTTCATCGACATCATCATTACAGGAGAAATATCTTTAATAGAAACGTTACATTTTATAGTTCTAGGTTTATTATCAATGGTCCAGTTATTTTTATCTTCACCTCTTTCAATTGAAAGAGATTCAATAATTCCCATAGGAACGTTGAACAAACCATTCGATGAAACTCTTACAACAAATGGATTTGTATAAGTTTTAGAACCAATCTGTCTAGGCATTGTCATTGCGAATAATAATAAAAATGGGATGTATGTATTTTCAAATATTGAAAGATTATCCCCATAAGGAGATGTGAATTTGAAAGACATACTTACACTTCTACTGAAAGAAGAATCTGTCCATACTTCCGGAAGAGAAATACGACCTTCACCCGAAAGAACTGTTCCAGAATCTCCTCGCAATAACGTTTTACCAACACGATCTACACGTGCTTTTACAGAATCCAAAAATGATTGAGCAGCATTTGCCCCGGCATCATTACTATAATTATTTATAGCTTCATTCTGAGCAGTTGCAGCTTCACCATTAAGGGATGATTGTAAAGGGTTCTGAGATGTACTATTATTGATACTTTCAGATATAGAAACATCTTTATTTATCATATAAGGTATAAATTCAGAACCATACGCGGAATCATCATAAAGGATACTTGCAAGTCTTAAACTTATCAAACGTCCAACATAACCATCCAATGCATTTTCAACCTTATTATCAACTTTAGTTGTCCAATCATTACCAAAGCTTTCATTATCCCTAAATTTCTCTCCAATTTGATTTAGAAGAGTTTCATCCATAGCGGTACCTTCATCGCCATAGTATTTAACTTCTCCTCCAGCATCATCAACAGATCCATTTAAAAGGCCCATCATAGTTGCAACTTGTCGGAGTATATCATTTACATATTTATGGAAAAGATTGTATTGTGGAACAAAGATTGCATATTTTCTCAATCCAAGAACCCATTTTAATCCTTCAGTACCAAGTCGTAACGGAAATGTTGCAACATTCCAAGACGTAACTAATACTGTCTTTACTGCAATAAATCCTTTCTCAACAAGATTTCCTCCACCATCACGGATGTAATTTAATATAGTCTTATCATCCCCACCTTCAAATGCAGTATTGGTAAATAAATTTGTATTGTATTTTATTTTTCCAACTTCAAAATATGCAATTGGATAATTCGATACGATTTTCTCATTATAAACTCTTCCCAAATGTGGAAAATATAAGTCACTTCTTACATCATCGTGAGGATTGAACTGAAATGGAGGATTGATAACTTTACTTCTACCAATACCTGTGCCCATTTTATTTGTCTTATATTTTTTACCATCCTCTGTGATAGATGAATCAAAGAAGTTAAAATTTGAATCTCTATTAACCGAACCTTCTTCTCCATCGCCACCTTGAGATGCTGGACCTGTACCATCGTCTGCATCAGTATCAAGTATTGCTGAAATAGAATCTTTAGCGGCCAATTTAGATGAAGATACGATAGGAGTATAGAAATTTGATCCAGCATCGATCATTTTAAGACCAATACCAGTACCATTACTAGATGTGGTGAGAGAGCTCTTTAAACTCTGACTCATTCTAGTAGATATACTTTTTCCAATATCATTGATAGTATCAATCTTTGAAAGGCCTGTAATATTATAATCACGCTTTATAGCAACTTTTGAAGTATCTGAAACGAACTGTGATAGATCGAGTTTCTCTTCTCTACTTTGACCAGGCACATTTAATGGATCTGCCATATTTTCTCCTTAAAATAAGTATACCCTATAAAATGTTATAGGGTATACTTATTATTATTTAGACTTACCTGTAGCAACGCTTTTATCTAAAGCTTCCTTAGTAGGAGTATTCTTACTACCAGTGGCCACTGGAGCAGCTTTCGCAGTTCCAGATTTCTTAGTGTTATCGCTATAATTCTCTCTAAGAACTGCAGTTTTGACATCTTTTCCAAATATTCTACCTTCGGCAGAAATACGGAATGCGTCAGCCTGACTATTATCGATTCCATATTCGACATCGCCATTTAAGAATTTACGCATAGTGATAATATCACCCTTTTTATTCTTAGGCGTGTAATATGTAACATCTCCAATTTTAGTTCCCTCAAAATTCATAGCAACTGTGCCGGCTTTCTCGTGAGTAGCTCCCCATCCAGATATAGATTTCTGTATCCAGTCTGACAATTTCTTAGGATCTTCAACAATTGCATTACCCTTAAATGTGGTAACTTTATTTTGTTGCTTATACTTGTCTATTGCCGCTTGAGATTTAAGATCTCCTATCTGACCACCACCAGTTCCAGTAGGCGCATTCTGTTCTGCAGTTTTGCCATCGTCAAGAGACCCATCCCCTAATAGTTTTTGATCACCATTGGCAAGATCTATAACCTGGCCAGACGAATCCGTCATCCCAGTTCCTTCGCCAGTTTCTTGAAACGACATGCTTCCAGTATCACCGCCGCCGCCTCCGAAAGCTGATTTAAACTTCTCACCGAATGTATCAGACTTTCCATCCTGATTCAAGTCAGAATCTCCAAACAATCCTTTAAATTTCTCCATTAAACTAGGAGCTTTATTAGCTTTCTTTTGTTCATCAAGTAAACGTTTTCTAGACTTAGGATCTACCTCAGCAAGAAGTTGTTTAGCAAGAATCTCATTTCTACTAATATCGCTATCGTATGTAGCTTTACTATTGTCCACAAGTATCGTTAACAATTCAACAAGTTTTGAAGTCATCGATTCATCAATTATATTGTGTCTAGATTGTTCAGCATAGATAGCCTTAAGCGCTCCAAGTTCAGTGTTAATAGCATTGCTCATGTTCATCATATTGTCAGCTACAGGAGAATTCTCAACCTTTTTCTCAGTTGTAGAAGTAATATTCCCAACATCCTTAGGTTCAGATTTCTTACTCTGCGAAGCTTTATCAATACTTTTAGAAACTATCCCAACGCTCGCGACTTTAGCTACATCACCTTTAGAAGGTTTAATATCTTTAGCCTTATCAACACCGACAGATTCGTTTATCTCATCGATCTTTTTACGACCTTTGTCATTAGCTTTAGGATCTACAGCAGCCTTCTTAGGACCAGTAGGTGCTGCAACTGGGGATGCTCCAGGTTTCTTAGCAACATTTGGAGGAGTTGGAGTATCAACCGCAGCTGATGCAGCAACAGATGCTGTTGTAACCGCAGGAGTTACAGATGCAACAGGAGTTGTAGGTTTAATAGCCTTTTCATCAATTGCATCGACAGGTTCCTTGCTAGTCATAGCTTTTTCATCTTCAGGAGTCTTAACTGAAGCTGCAACTAATTTAACACCTTTGACAAGAGATTCTGCCGCCTTTAAGAATTCACTACGGAAATTATTAATCTTAGCTTCATGATTTTCGTTTTTAGGAATAGCATTTACAACGTCGTCTCCACCATAAGGTTTAGCGATCTTCTTACGAAGGTCTTCAACAGGTTTGTAAATCTTTTCAAGCCATTCTTCAAAATCGCCAATAGTTTTAAAATTCAATAGTTTAGAGTTGGATTTCTTACTACCGAATATTCTTTCCCAGAAGTTCTTAGTTTCGTATTCCATAAGACGTTTATGTTCTACTCTAAGTATAGTAGCTTTCTTGCCCATGAATACTTGGAAGTCGGCTGCAAATTCCTTCTCGCCGGCATTACCAAGTAATCCAAATATCATCTTCGCAATCTTAGCTGACGGAATAAATCCAAACAGAAGACAGCTCAACATATTTGCCACACCAGCAGTAAGTCTCATACCAAATGATACTTTAGCACCTCTTCCGAGTTCAAAATATCTATTAGCACTATCCATACCTGTAATGAAGTCATTCACAAGTAATGCAATACCTACAGGACCGCCAGCATATTTTGCAAGAGATTTAAGAATTCCTTTACTAGCCGCCGGAGATGCTAACACTTTAGGATTGATAATACTCTTAACAGCTTGAAGAACTGCAGTTCCAAATTTACCTTTAGTTATTTTCATAACTTGCTTAGATTTGAGAACCTTTTGAACAAGATCTTCTAACTTTGATATAATATTCTTGACTACAGGAATCTTCTTACCAGCATCAATACCACGTTTAGCGATATTTACACCAGCTTTACCGACATCCCCTAAACCACTGAACAGTTTCTTATATCCAAACCCAAGAGCCATTAACATAGGAGCTCTAGCTTTAAATACACTAGTAGATCTTGCAGATTTTTCAGATTCCGACATTTCTCTACCTGAGGAAGAGAAACTTGAAGATCCTGAAGTTCCTGTTTGGTGACTTATGCGGTCTCCAACGGTTCCATCTTCAAATACTTCTTTAGAACTCTGACTGTTAGACTTCTCGTACAGTTTCTTACCAGCATATGCGGTTACACCTACAGCTGCAGCTCCTAGTCCAATTTTACCAGCAATTTTAGCACCCTTAGCAAATTTACTAAATTTACCGCCAATACCACCTCCGCCAAGTAAGCCTCCAGCTCCACTGATAAGAACGTTACGTTCTATATCTTCAAGATTCTTTCCGATCTCACTCTTTTCAAAACCTTTAATAAGATCTTCTTGATCTTTCTTACGAGATTTTCTTTGTTCTTTAAGATTATCACGGATTTCAACAAGAGTGTCAGCCATCTTCTTCTCAGAAGCAGCTTTATCCTCTTCTTTCTGATCACGTTCTTGATCTTGAGAACTACCTTCCCGATTAAGGCCAGTTTTATTAGAATCTTCAGGTACAGACTTCTTAGTTGACCCAGTAATTTTCGAAAGTACATCTCCGATAGCTCCTAGACCACCCTTAGCACCTTCTTGAACTGCCCCAAGGATGTTTCCAAGTGGTCCATCAAAAGTTCTCTGAGCCCAGTTCTTCTGTTTACCTAAAAGTTTTGAACGTATAGCTTGAACTTCTCCGACGAGAATATTCAATGCTTCCTTCTGAGTATATTCTTTTCCACCATTAAGTGCATCTTCAGGACTATCAAACTTTTCAAGACCAGCTTCAGGATCTTTGCCAGCTATCATTTTCTTAAGACGTTGACCAATTCCTGATGTTACATCTCCTGCAAATCCTGGAATTGAACTGAACCATTTAGCAATATTTCCACCAGCTACACCTAAACCAGGAGCAGCTTTTCCGAAAGCTGTCGTAATTGCTCCACCGGCATCGGCAATACCGCCTGCAACACGTTGGATCAATCCGCCTTTAATATTACCAATTAATTCCCAAGCTTCAGGAGTATTCTTAGGATTGAGACCAATATTCTTACCTTTAGGAAGAAGGTTCTTATAAGCTTTACCTTTATAAGAAACTATTCGTCCTTTTTTATAAGATTCGGTTTCATCCCATGGAATATGTTTACCAGTTCCACTACCTTTAAGTGCATCACCGGCTCCACTCAAAATACTTCCATAAAACCCTGCAGTGGCTGAAAATGCTTTACCAAATCCATCACCAATACCGCGAATCAATCCGCCAGTTTTACTGAGTTTTCCAACACATTCCCAAGCTTCAGGAGTATCTTTAGGTTTAAGACCAATATTCTTACCTTTAGGAAGAAGACTCTTATAAGCTTTACCTTTATAAGAAACACCTTGACCTTTTTTATAAGACTCGGTTTCATTCCAATTTGGATATTTGGTTTTATCGCCACTTCCCCCAAGGAAGTCGCCTACTGCAGTTCCTGCAGCTCCTAATACTCCGCCAAGACCTACGAGACCACCTTTAACAACCCCTGTATATCCGGTACCTATATCGCCAAATCTTGACACAGTCCATTTTGCAAAACGTCTTCCACGCTGAATCCACTTAGAAGTTCCCTTATTGATCTCGACACTAGTTCTCCCAAACAGCCCCTTACCTTTAATTTTGATATTAAGTCCAGCCTTTTTCATCTTTTCTATAATATCTTCGGGTAAACCTGGTAATTGGAGAGACATCAATATCTTTCCAAGACCTTCAAGATTATTCTGAAAACCGCTATTAAGATCATTTACCGCATCTACAACTCTCTGGAAATCTTTTTCATTCGATTTCTGAAGAGATTCCAATGCAGTAATCAATGATTTCTGATCAAAACCAATATCTTTATTTTTAGTAGTTCCGCGTTTAGACGTTCCTTTCTTCATAAGATCAAATATACTTGAAACTTTTGAATCTATTGATCCAAGAAGCTTATGTACAGTTTTATCTTCAGAATTGATAGTCTGATTAACGGTAGTTGAAGAAGGTTTAGGAGTTGAACCAGTATTGAATCCTCCAAGATAATCCGCTTCAGAAGCACCATGGCCAGGATTTGCAACAGGTGCATTAGGATCAACATATCTTGAAACAAACACCCAGAAATCAGTTTCATTTTCAGGATCTCTACCTAAATTTCTACCCTTTTTACTCTTACGAGTGTCAAGAGCTTTATAGATAGCACCATTCCGAATAACCTGTCTACCTGAAAAGTATTCGGTTTTAGGATCCCAAGGCACTGGTTTATTTCTAGCTTGAGTATTTAATTCATTTTCAAGAAGATTTGTATCTACAGATCTTCCATGAATATCTTCTCCAAGTTGACCAAGTCCACGTTTAGCACGTTTGCCCAATCTCTCGCCAAGTCTTAAACCCTTAATACTTTCATCAAACTCGTTATTCCCTTCATGTCGACTTTTCTTAAGAACTTTGGAATCGGAGTTCGTATTTTCATGCGCCCCCACCATTCCTTTGAATCCCATTTCGGTAAAATTATCAAGTTGTCTTTGAATATCAGCATTCTGTTTATCAACGATAGACTCTGCAGATTCCGAGAAATCCATATCATCGCCAAAGAGAAGTTTATGAATCATCTTCTCAACAGAATCAGTTCCTTTAAGAACTCCTCTACTAACCTTACCTTTAAGACCTTTGTCGCCACCTTTTTTATCCAGCTGAGACAACAATGCTTTTGAAGATAATCCGCTGGTGTATTGATATAACTGAGCTTCGAGTTTTTGTTTCATCAACTCATCAAGTTTATCTTGAATCTCAGCATCACGAATTGCGGAATCTTCTTTAGATTTTCTAGCAGCTTCTTTATGGGAAACCTTTTTAGTTTCAGCAAATTCCGCAACGCCTTTTTTAGGATATACTATAATCCCTTCAAGCATCAACTCATAGATATTTGATAAAACGTTTAAAGGACTCGCACCAGATCTACCATCTGCGGCTTCTTGACCAACATCAGTAGTCTGGAAATCTTCCATTACCTTTGAACGTCCGCCATATTTAAGGGCGTGTTCTTCTTCCATTTTACGACGTTTAATCTTATTCTGATTATACGCAAACTGGTTGGTAATATTTCCATCTTTATCGATATACTTATAACTAAGGTCCAAAGTATCAATATTTCGAACTGCAGCTTCTTCTTGTTCACGATATGCTTTATCTGCAAGGAATGATCCTCCAGCAGCATTATCGTACATTTCAGGAACTTCTTCTTTATAAAATTTCTTAACCTTAGTTTGTACATCTCCAAGACTTAACGCAAAGTAATTCTGGTCGACCTGGGCCATACCATTCTTACCTTTATCCTGGAATGCAAATTGGAAGATTTTTAATGATCTTTCATCTTGAACGCCAGTAAGGAGAGCCTTCTTATATCCCTCATCTTTTTCAACACGACCAGGAGTAAATTCGCCAGTACCAGTTGCAATATTGTTAAATATTGTTTCAAAATCGAGACTTAAAGTATTACGATCAATTTTAAACTTTTCAGCTAGCTCTGGAACTCTTACTAAGAATTTCTCCTTAACTTTATTCCATTTATTCGAACTACTGAATGCAGTTTTCTTACGGTTGTCAAACTCTAATTCCGCATGTTTAGCAGATTTAAATATACCGGTTTTATGATCGAAATATTCCTCACCCTTACCACCTACAGCAGACAATATCTTTCCAAGGAATCCTGGAATAGCTTTAGTAACTGTACTGTAGAATTTCTGGTCAAATGTAGCTTTAGCATTAAGATCTTTAACGCCGAGATCTACATTTACAGCAGAAGATTCTCGTATACCAAGAGTAGATCCAATCATATTCAAAATAGGATTTTCACTATTCATCGCCATTGTAACAAATTTGTTATTCATGGCCCCCATTAATCCACCGAATGAATCATTCAATGTATCTAATGAGGTTTTAGCTTGCTGATTGAGGAATAGACCTGGAATCATAGGCAAAAGAGTGCTCATAACCTGCTCACCAGCAGATTTCTTAGGACCCATTCCGTCTAACATCGACATAGTTCCTAAAGAACTCATTATCATCCCTATAGGAGATGACATGATCATATCGCCAATGTTTTTTCCTACACCCTTACCATATTCTCCACCATCAAACCCACCGCCGAATATCTGACCAAGAACAGATCTTTCCCTATCAACTCGTTCGTTTGATGGAGTGAAAGTTTGCTCTTTGATTATATTCAATAATGACACTGTATCCTGTTGCATAGCGAGAGATTTCTCACTATACTCCATTTGAGCAGCAGCAGATTTTACTCCAATATCTCCAATGAATGCGGTAATTTTCGCAACGTTGGAATCAATACTAGCCAAGTAACCGACACTCTGCATATGTCTCGCAGTATCTCGATTCTCTTTGCCAGCATACATCTTCGTAGTCTGTTTAGTATTTGCTCTAAATATATTGAGATTTACATCAGTAAGAGCATTGGTTGAAGCAACTGTAGCATTGACCATTTTCTTGGCACTAGCATTATTTGCATCTACAAATGCGCCTTCATCTGAACCAGATGAATCATCGTCAAAGTCTTCCATTCCCATATCGAACGAAAACCCTTTGTTAGCTCCAAATGTCAAATCTCCACTGGTGATAGCCTTCTTCATATCTGTAAAGAATTCTTTTTGGAATTGTTTTACACTATCTTTAAAAGTCTTATCGCCCATCTTATCTTTAGCAAACTTTGTTGCAACATCAAGTTTAGCCGCAGCTTGTTCCTTGAGTTCATCCTTAGCAACTCCAAGTTCTCTAACAATTCCCGTCATTTCTGGCAGGAACATGTCAACCGTTCCAGTTACAGCTTTTTTAGCAGATCCAAGAAGGTTTTTGGCATAGCTTTTGAATGTAACTTTCCCATCGGAATCAGTTTGCGGATCGGAACCGAAATCATCCCCCATGGGGAAAAATTCGTCCATCCCGAGATCAAAATCATCTCCAAGATCATCGAATTCGTCGTCTACCTTACCCATACTATACCTTTATTATTTCTGATTTATCATGAAACGTTCCTTAAGTTTCTCAACTATAAGTTCCTGTAAATTGATATCTCCTAAAGATTTTATCTTCAGATTAGATATAAGTACTGGAGTATATTTGACAAGCTCAGGAACCTTATCAGGATCTGTTTTTCCGAATACTACAAACTCTTCTATTTTACCACGAACTTCGTCATCAACCCATTCAGCGTATTCTGTCATGAATCGTCTCCAATTTCCTTCAACCATTCGAGCATGTACTCTAAGTTCTCCGGAATGAATAAGCTGATGCGCTGTAGGGTTAACTGGTACTAATCCTACAAGAAATTCGTAATGTAATAGATTTACTTCTTCTTCAACTCTCCAAGGTTCGATATGAGGATCTTCAGTATCCATAGCATAGAATTTTCTAGCTACAGCGTATGTTATATCAAAGAGAGTTAAAGGAGCATGATGCAATTCAATTGTAAAACCATTTTCCATAGAGTAATCTTTATAGAATGAACAATGACTAATATTCATAGTCTTTTTCATATAATCAATAAGATTGCGATATTCAATAGTTTTACGTACACGATTAGTTATATACTTGACAAGAGGTTCATCAAGTACACGATATTTACCATCATATGAAGGACATGGTAAATCTTCGTAACTATACACTTTTGGCACAATTACAGGTTTATTTTCGTTTTCACTACTCATAATATTTCCTTTTATTATTTTACATTATTATGTCTCTTGCATATTCTTATCATTTAATATTTTAAAAATTTTATCATGTCTATATTAAGTAATGATATAAACTAATTTCATTTATCTTGGGGGATAACATGATGAATTACATTGATGTCGAGGATTTGAAAACTCAAATTCATGAGACGTTTCAGATTAATGTTGACGAAGAATCTTTTATAAGATTCTACAACCACATTGCGCACATGTGGAAATCTGTGCAAGAGTTTCGCGATACACACATTAGAAACATCCATGGCGAAGATGCTTCTATATATGTTGTGGACGACATATGTGTAAGTATTGAAGAATATGTTAGACAATGCGATATAAATCGCATTGTTAACAGTCTCGCGACGTATGAGATTGAGCACAAAACTTCAATGCGTGAAGCATATGAAGAGTGTGCATAAAGATATGGGGATCTCTCCCCATATCTTTTTTTGTCTTTAGCGACTACGGGCAGCATTATAAATGGTACTATCACCAGGCATAACACTAAGGAATTGGTTAGAAGCCACAAGGTTTCCAACAGTTCCAAATACAGCAGACATCAGCTCAAGATCAGTATTTCCAGGAACGATAGGTGTTGGAACATCATCGCTCAAAGAAGAGATCTTTCCAGATACAAGGTTAAATACCGCAGGAGCTTCCTCGACAGAATCTTCATATACAGATTTAACGATTGCATTGTACACAGATGTATCTTTTCCAACCATGTTACCGACTGCAGTAAGGTATGCTGTAGAGAATGCGTCATCAACAAATTCAAGAATATCAGAAATGATACGCTTCAAATTTTCAGGATCATTTCCGACGATAACGTGTTTATCTTTAGCAATAAGTGCAGTTACAACTTCATTGATGATCTCATCCTTATGGAATTTGATCGCATGAGAAACAGATACGTTACCACCGAGAGAGAACCCGTAAGTAGTTGCAGATTCACATGCCGCTTTCACGTCATCATAAATAAGCTTCTTAGCACGACGTTCTTTATCGCTTACGCCACCAACTTTAATCATATTCATGTCGCTATTAAGCATAGCAATACGGCGTTTGTGAGATTCTACGCTAGAGAAAGCAAGAATGCCTTCATTAGATTCGATCTCTTTGATACGCTCTTCGATATGTTTAATACGTTCATGGATAACAGTCTGATCACCTGCACCACGACGGATACGGGTACTAAGCTGCGTACCTTTAAACTCTGCGGCAGAACCAAGGAATTTTTCAATGAATTCAACGTTGTTTTTGAATTCAAGAACTTTACCTTTACGAGTATCCGCAACGTTACAACCAAGGATAATACGAAGATCTTCAAGACGATCTTTTGATTTTTCACTACCAGTGTCAATCATAAGTGCCGCAAGAGGTTCTTTCGCATGCTGATACTGAACGTTATTGTTACCAGTGAATGGATAATCGATACAACGTTTCTGAATCTCCATACGCACAGGCTGATCATAGTCTTTTGCAACAATAACAAGAGGTTTTTTCTTGTCATAGATTACATAGTCAATGATCTTATTGAGGTTAGGAAGATCGTTTTCTGTCAGTGGACCGTTTACAAGGAAGAAGTGAGGATTTTCAAGTCGACATGTAATACGGTCAACGTGGTTTGCCATGACCGGATCAATGAATCCTGCACCAAATTCGAAGCCCATTTCTTCTTCAACAATAGTTTCATCACCAGTTCCCTGTTCAACTGTGATATAAACGTGGTTTGTTGCACGTTTAATATACAAATCCGCAACACGGTTTGCAATTTCAAGATTGTTATTTGAAGATGTTTTCGCAACATGACGGATAAGATCGTTTTCTCTTTCACGAGTCATATTCTTAAGGATGTAAAGACCTTCTTTTGTAAGAAGAACTTTCTCAAGAACGATACGAATCTCTTCAAGGATAGAGATGAAAGAAATCGGAGGAAGGATACAACCGATACTTGGATGAGCCTGACGAATGTCATAGTTTTTAAGAAGCTCATACAGTCTGTAACCGATAATGATACCGGAAGTCGTACTGTCACCAAGTTCATTATTCATACGTTTTGAGATATCCATAATGATAAGAGAGATGAAGAATTTCAACTGGTCATTGAATTTGTATTCACTAACCACAGTAAATCCATCTTTCGTAGGGTATACAGGAACTGCGGCATCGATGTTTGATACCATAGTATATCCGCCGCCAGGCCCAAGAGTGTTTGCAATACTTTCAGCCATATGTTTGAAAGTAAAGTCTACAACTTCATGGAATTTTTCACTACCTACGATATTTTTATCGTTAAGAACTTCTGAGATTTCACGCATTGGTTTTGACATTATTTCTTTTCCTTTGGAGTTGTTTCTTCATGTTTAAATCCTACAACGATTGTTTTATTCGTTGTAGTAATGTGAGGATCTTTACAGTTATCCGTGATAAGTTCTCTAAACTTATTCGCGTCAGTAATAGATTCCCCAGGTATTTCGAATGAAATATTGTGCTTTTCATCCACTACAGCTTTAGGAACGATTATATTCGCAGCATCTGTTGCCTTCTGAAAATGAGAAAGCCCATTAAACATTCCGGTAACATCTCCTACACATTTTCTGTGAAGGATCTCTTTATTTCCTCCACTACCATTCACGACATCCTGCGCAAATTGAGTTAATGTTGGTTTTTGTTCTTTATTCATGTTATCCTCTAGGGAGCGAATGCTCCTATCAATTTATCGAAACCGTCGGTATTAAGGGTCTTACGCTCTATATTTTGGAGTCTAGCTTTGACCATAGCTCTCATCATCGGCACGTCCATATACAAGATATCGTTAAAAGAGAGTCGTCCACTGAACAACTCTCCTACTGAATCTAACATAGATGCGAAAGATAGCCTTACATCAGTATTGGCTTCTTTCATTTCATCTGTCATGTAGTCATTACGAAATCTTCCAGACCTGCGGCCCTCGAAAAAAGTATCTCTCTCATGTCAAGAGCAGTTTCACGTTGTGTAGAACCACACTTAGGACACTTACTGTTTCTTACACGGAACTGAATACCTTCTTTGATCATATACTTGCGAATCTCTGTACCAGACGAGAGTACTTTGAAATCGTCAACTGTAAGATCATTGATAAGTCCTGGAATAAATCTAGGATCCGCATCACCATAACGAGCAATAATTTTTGCACTATTACCGTCAGGGTTCTTAACTTCTTTAAAGATAGGAACGTGAATCTTACGCACATACATACCATATTTGTAGATAAGGACGCGAGCGGCTTCTTTTTTAGAAAGACCTTCAACTGCCATATCGGAGATAGGATACAATACGCTACGAAGAGTACTATCCGGGACATCGTTTTCCTGTTTAAGGTATTTAAGATATGCCAACACTTCATCCATGTTAGGAATACCTTGGAATACACGCATTTTGGAATCAGGAAGGAAATTACGAAGATCATCAGTTTCAGGAAGATTTCCGTTTACAACTTGAATAAGCTTTTCAGCTACTTCATAAGCTTTGATATTTTCTCTAGGATAACCATTACGGATATCAGAAATCGTTGCACCAGAGATATCATCAGCAGATGGATCAGCTACGAATGTAATTGCAGTGTTTTCGCGCTTTTCACGTACAAGGTGATTACATTTCGCATTGTCACATGTTGCAGAATATGAATTGATACCAGGATAGTTTACATTGTACATTCCCCAGTATATACACCATATATCAGGAAGTTTAATGTTTTTCAACCATTCATTGAAAGTAAGATTCTTCTTGAACGAGTTATTCACAGTGTGTTTAAATGCACTGTAAAGTTCCATTTCAATCTGTTCAACGAAACTTACTTCATGACCTTCACGGTTGAGATCAAGGAAGTCTTTATTTGTATAGGTAGAGATATCATAGAAGATACCAGAATATGGCATTACTACGCGACTAATACCTCTTGGACCAACGATAGATGACGGACCTGCAGCAGTTTTATTGAAATATTGTTCAATAATATCCTGTTGAGATTCCGAGTCATCAATTGCGAAAACTTTAACATTTGAAGATGGTTTAAACGCGGACAATGCACGAGCACCTTTACGTTCACCGATTGTACCGATTTTAAGAGGTTCCTGAATGATTTCAGTTTCCATTTCGATTGGAACTAATTCACCTTCAACTTCAACGCTGAGTTCGTGAGAATCGTCCTGATCACCATCATCTTTGAAAACATCATCGATAACGTCATCTTCAGAAAGAACTTCAAAGTCTTCATCATCACCGAAATCATCCTCTACAGGTACTACTGTAGGTTTTGCTTCATCGATGATTACCGTGTTTTCGAGTTCCGCGGAAATTTCTTGGACCGCAGCAGACGGCTTCTTTTTCTCCGCAGTCGCTCGCCCTCTCGTACTACTTGCTTTGACGACAGGGCTCTTAGCGACGACTTCCACACTTCCGCCAACGTCGCCAAGAATACTTTGACCTCCGGAAAGATCAATCTCGCCAATAGCAATAGGAGTGTTATCAGGATTAGTATCTGCAGGCATTGACGAATTTCCATTATCTGTCTCCTGTTTTCTTTGCGCAGCTTTAAATGCTGCTAGATCCGGTTTCTTTGTATTCACGCATAACTCCTGCTTATAGGGGTAATTTAACTCAGTAGCTTGTTCAACGCGTAATAAATAATAAAATATATAGTAATATAGTGGGGAATATCCCCACTATATACTTAATATCACATGTGGTTAGAAATATTCTCCATCCTTAGGTTTGGAGTCAGGATCATCTCCTCCAGAGTTATCTCCTCCGGAAGATTCATCTCCTCCAAAGTCGTCACCGTTATCAGAGTCACCACCACTATCGCCGCCACCAAAGTCAAAATCCCCACCACTATCATCGTCGCCACCATCATCGTCGCTACCATAATCACTATCTCCACTTCCAGAATCGTCTTCGCCATCAATAGTTGGCTGGTTAAATTTCTCAAATTCTGCAGTAACTTTAGGAGTAAGTGCTCTAGCTTCATCAATGATTCTGTCAATACGTTCCCAGTCAGTAGAAGATGAAAGATCTTTCATAAGAAGTTTACGAGTTACCATCATCAGGATAGGCCACTCTTTATTCTCATGGGAATCATCACCATAATACATCTTGATAATATCGTCAACAAGAGCTGAAGTAGATGAAATCTCTTCAGAAATCTTATTAACTGTAAGATCTTTAGGAGGCGTAAACGCAAAGTTAATCTTTTTGATATCAATATTGATCTCATTTTGATTAACTTTTTTGTCAACAGTATCTGAAGCAGCTCCATCTAATGAAGGGAACTTGATATCAGAATAGTTTACAAGAAGCTTAATAGCCTTTGTAACAAATTTAGAATAATTGACACCTCTATCTACGATAAGATTTCGGAAGTCAATTCGATGCTGCGTCATAGATGCTACATATTCATCTTGACTCAACATATCCAAACTTGATGGAGGAACACCAATCTTCATTACAGCAGATTTAAGTCTATCTCCAGTATATTCATCATCAATCTCAACATCATTGACTTTTTCAACATTCGTGATATCGAACAATTTTTCACCATCGACTACAGGAATTGTAATCGTCTTAAAGTTACCAACAGATCTTACAATACTATCGGTTCCACCGAACAAGGTTCTTGCAGAGATATTACGCGTTGAAGAGTTTCGAATGATACTACCGATAGTAGTTCCAATCTCTTTACTCTTACCGACATTAATCTCCATAACTTCAACATTACTAGACTTCATAACCTTCATCATAAGAGATGAAACGAGAGATGAAATATAGCTATAACAAGTAAAAAGCGTACCATTGAATACACTAACAGGATAACCATCAGCATCCAATTCTCTACTCATATATACCATATGAGATTCAGGAATGAATGTAAATCTAATGTTATTTCTGAAGAGTACATCGTCTCTTATAAGATTCATAAGAGCGCTTTGGAATGTGCCATTATCGATAAGACTATCGTCCCCAAGTCGTTTTGTAATAGTTTTGATAAGAACGGATTTGAGCAGTTCAACCTTTTTATTACTTTGACCTGTAGTACCATAGATATTTCCATTCGCATTACCGTTAAGAACGGGAGATACTACTGAAGATGGGGAGAATACTCCAGAAGAGAAAGGATTTCCTCCATCTGCTCCACCTACACCACCACCTCTAGTTGCAGCAGCATCGTCACCATATCCCAAACGTTTAACGATATCAAGGAAAGAACCACGATCTTTCTTCATACCAGTGAAACCATCCATTGACGTTCTAAGATATTCTACAACGTAATACCCGTAATGTGTTCCACCATTAGCGATTGGAATAACATGCTCTGGTTCATACTCAGTAAGAATAGCTCTTCGGTTATGGATAGCTTTCGCATATTCATCAGGTTTAATTGGATCGATATCAAGTTCGATTTCAAACCCATTAATATTTATGGCACGCTTAGAATCAGCAACATTTCCAGCAGCTTTTATACTATCGTTTTGACGATAGAAATCCTCAATGATACCCTTATCAATTTCATGAGCTTTATTGGCATAGAAAGTATTTTTAATGGTTTTAGCACCTTGGTAAAGGTGTCCTTTTTTAGGATCCATAACTTCAACACTTCTATCGAAAGCAACTACCAATTCACGAAGTTGTTTCTTAAGCTCAGTAGATCTAGTTTTTCTATTAGCAGGTTTAGATATAGCTTCATTAAATGATTCCATACTAGTTGCCATTTTAGAAATTGAAGCTCTATCATGCATTTTATTGATTTTAGATTCAATAAAGTTTTCACGAATTTCTTCAAGACAAACAGATTCATACTCATCCAAGAGATCATCAGTGATAATGGAATCCACATATGGATCGATTTCACTCTCAACAGACCGAGTAGTTTCAGATTTATCAATATCACTTGAGAAGCTTTCTGTAGAGAACTTATCATAGCTATCGTAAGCATGCGATATTGGAGATTTGATTTTGAATGATTCAATACTAATAAGATTAGTGACGTCATATGGAATCAAATTCTCTCTAGTATACGCTCCACCTTCTTTACGTTTCTTAATCTCATGATTCAGTAAGAATAATACGTCGTCTTGAGGAAGTACACTGAAAGGTTTAACTCCACTAATTTCAGATACCATCAACCATCTACGAATTTTAGATTCAAAATCGTATTCATCGAGGAGATCTTTAATCTTACCCTCGATAGCAGTTTTGCGCTGATCATCATCATCTTCATAGAAATTTGTAATAAATCTATGACTAAATTCGTCACGGTTTATCACATCTTTAACAATGATCTCGACAGCTTTACCAAGTTCAGGAATAATATCTGCAATTTTACCATATTCTGGCATGAGAGCGAATTTATTGGCACTCTCAGCCATCAACTCTTCTACAGAAGAATGGTCGTTAAGTCTGTCAAGTGTATTATCGCTCAATTCCTGATCATAAATACTATGAGAACCGGAAGGATTGGTCATTACATTAGACTGTTTAACACCCTTTAACAGGTTAACCTTTTCTTCATCGCGTAATGCACTTGTGATAATCTTAACGTATTCTATTACTTGAGAACCTTTCCCAACTCCAATAGAATCGTTATGTCTAGAACTAGCCAACTTATCAGCTAGAACTTGACGAGTATTATCGACAATCTTTTCATTTCGTCGTATAAAATCCGGAGATAACCCTGTTAGTGCGGAGTTAACAATGTTAACTGCCTCTAACAATTCATCCCCTTTTTGAGTAACGTCGGTGCTTTTAGTCTCAGCCATTTATATCTCCTAATATGTCATAGCATGTATAACATGTTGGGCTAATGTACCTAATTTTCGAGTTGTTCCACCATCAATAGCAGTCATATTTCCGACATTGAAAATTTGAGTATTTGCATCAGCGTTAGCTTCTTTTGTAAATACTCCAATCATGGATACCATATCTCCATCGAAGTCTCCTCCAAGAGCTGAAAGGAATGCTGGAAATATAACCAATGAGTCTGTAAACATTGATGTTACAACTTCAAAATCTTTTTTAGTATCGATGATTGGGAAGTTTGGATAAACTGTATCACCGATCATAATGGATCCAACTCTATTGTATGGAACAATATTCAATCCAGAAGGATATGTATTGTTATGGTCTTCAATCGGATAACGCGTAATATACACATGTTTATTACGAACCTTATCGTATGCCGCCATATAAAAGAGATGGATAAGTCTCATTGTAACAAGTTTAGTTTTCGCTTTAGCGATATCTTGTTCAATGTCAATATCCGCACCATCATTCACATAGAATTGGACAGTAACTTCTCCACCATCTTCCAATGGAAGTTTGAATGGATCAAGTCGATGTTCAGGAGCATCATGATACAATTCGATAAGATTGTATATGTATTGAGATGTAAGGACAACTTTCCAGTCGCTGGCAAGTTTAACTCGTTCAATTTTAAGACCAGAATTTACAGAATCTAATTTTTCAGTATCCATATCAGATACATCACGATTATGCATTTTCCCAAAATTTAAAATTGAAGAATTTGTATCCTTATTTACAAATACATACTCTCCACCACTCATGTATTCTTCGATGATTTCTCGAATTCCGTTTACAATAAATGGTGCAAAACATTTGATTACCGCGAATAATGGTACCATAGATTTATTGAAAGTTGCATCCATAAGATTTGGAGAATCAGCTTTCGATATATCTAAACATGAAATAACGAGACGTGCAGAGTAGTCGATAGCTTTTCCCATAATATACTTATGGATAAACCCTTTTCTACCACCATACATCTTAATCATCATCTCATGAAAATCTACAAGTATAGTATTCATTGTCCGATATGTATCTGAAACGTTATCAAATGTACCAAGAATATTTTCTGTAGATTTAATAGTTGATGCGAGATTCATCAAACTTATATAAATCGTATTGATTTCATTCTTCTTATCCCCGCTCATATCTACATCACGGTAGAATGGAGGAATTACAAGGATTTTATTCATGAATATCTGGGACTTGTCAAGAGACTTAATAAATCTCAAACGGTTAAATCTTACCCCAGAAGTTTGTCCAAGGTCATCAAATTTAAGTTTCTCCCAGTTATCAAACAAGAACCGAGCTCCAGTACCAGTTACAGCCCCAGCAGGAACAGCACCTTCAACCTTAACAAGGTCTCCATTCTTTATATAGTATTCGCCAACACCATTTATAAGATCCATAAACTGACGTTTAATAGATTTTAATTCGAATTGACAATGAGGGTGTACAAATACATCATTAAGTTCAATGTATGCGAAATGTTTCTTTCGCTCAGCAGTTCCAGGATAACCGAATATCTCGTAGGAAGCTAGTCCTTCCGGATCTGGTTCACCTTCCCGTATAAAGATTTTAGATGATGTAACTTCAGTTAAGTTTTCACCTTTAATCATCTCTTCCGATACGGAGAATAAATCGTATGTTAACATACTGAAATTCCTTCATTAAATAATGTAACTTCAGAATTATGAGGACCTCGTCTATGCGAACCTAAGAAAAAAAGGACATTGTTGAAATAATTTGGATCAACCCCATTGTGTATATTGGGAGAAACAAGTGACAAGCCTTTTATTTTAGTATTTTCGACATATTCGAAAGCCTTAATTAAATACTGAATCATTATAATGTCGTGATCTGTATTCGAGTTTAGTAGGTATTCGCACTCATCATTGTTAAATCTCTCAAGATGATCGCAAGTTATAGTACCTTTAAATATCGTAAAGTGATCATTTTTAAGAGCATCTCCCCATTTTTCAATACCTTCAAAATTGTGTCTAAATACAATTTTTATAGTATGATACAGAGATTCGCATTTAACTATGACTTGAAACATTGTTGTTGCAGGCGAGTTTAAAAGTGTTTCAGCGTAATGCTCTTTATGGAATTCTCTAATAAATTCCTCAGTGAGATCTTTATCATAATAGACTTTAAAGTAGTTCTGTATAAACGTGATATAATGACTATTTTTAAATCCTCTGTAGAAGAACTCTTCCACATTGTAGTCTTTATTTTCTATGTCATCGAAGTGATCTATAAGAAGTTCTAATAGACCAAGAGTTGTGAATTGAACGATATCATCATAAAAGATGGTCAGGTTATTACTCATTTTTTCAGTAGGCTTAAAATTCTTTTCATATTCTCTAACTTGTTTCATGGTTATTGAATCATTATGGAATGTAACCTTATCTTCATCATGTAAGTAATTTTCAAATAGGTCTATACCTTTAACACGTTTTCCGCCAAACATAATTCACTCCAATAAAAAAAGAAGATAGGAGGTTTAAACCTCCTATCCACAACTTAATTAAAAGTCTTCATCATCAAATATCGGGGAATTCAAAAATGCATCATCATCATTTTTAGGAGCAGAAGGTCTATGAGACTGACCACCACCTGAATTTCCACCGCGGTTATATGAAGAAGATTGTCCTTTTGAGCCGCCACCATTACTGTTTCCAACGACTGCATTGAAAAGTTTATTGAATGCGCCCTGAGTCCATGAGAAGTTTGTCCAGTTATTAATATCTGTACAGAATCTCAGGAAGTTCGTGTCACCAAGATCAAAGTCAACGGTCCCGCCAGTGATTGCATTTGCAAGATTTTTGTCGTAGAATGTAACGTAGTTTGTAGTCTCATTACGAGTTACAGTCATACGAACACGACGAACGCCATCAATTTCAACAGTGTCAAATTTGATAATTGCAAATACCATATACTGATTGTTAACGAATCCGTCAACAGTAATTCCAAGATTACTAATTTCAGGATAAGCTGCAACGCCGCCTGAACGGAATGCTGCAACACGTGCTTGGAGAATTCCGCCAACCACACGGTTAAGAACTGATACATGAGCGATATTCAGTGAAACACTGTTGTCGCGATTTTCGCCAGATTTCTGACCTTTTTGCCAGAACTTCATATTCAAACGTCCAGCATACGCTGACATATTGAATCCAGTGGATCCATCCTCCGAGAAGAATCCGTTTTCAAGATTAACACCCATTGTAAGGGGTTTGTCGAATTGCTGAGCCATGTCAACCTCTCTCTTTTAAAGCATTGTTATTGGTTCTTTAACACTCGTACTAAACGTTGTCAGTGAGTTAAGTATATCGAATACAGATGAACTATATTTGATAGTCTTTAATTTCTCCAACATTCTATGATTTTCTTTGAAACTGATAACTAAATCATACTTGAGATCTGTAATTCTACCTACAATGATAGATTCTCCATGATAATCGGATATTTCATCTAATGCATTGAGTAGTATCGATTCTTCAATAAACTCATGTATAAAATTCTTAGCAAAATCTTTCGGAGCAGGACTCCATGAAAAAGTTAACGATGGTACCGTTATAATTTTCCTATCAGAATCATATATAAAATCCATAGAGCTAACTTGATATAAGTTAAACAATCTAAAGATCTTAGAGAATAATTCATCAACCATGGATCTCAATGTTCCACATGCTGCAAACAATGGTACTTTTTCATCTATCTTCAGATGATTATAATCTTCTCCATTAGGTCCATAATACAACACTCTAGCATTACCATCTCCATCATAAAGGTAATCTCTAGCATGCTGCGGATCTCTAACTTTGAACTTCAAAACACTAACTTTAGTATACTCATCACAAATATCTTCAACTTGAAGTCTTTTGTTATAGGTGATTATCGGATTGTCCCCGTTAACCTCGCTATGCAATCTAGAGTAATACTGTGGGAAAGGGAGTGGTAGAACTGTAGTATAGTTCGAACCATCGAAACTTACCTCAACTTTTGATAATAATTCGCCATGCTCAATATTAACATGGTGTCTGGAGTTCATAATTGCAAATTGTAGATCTTGCATATTCATGACGCTCGCGCCAAATGGAGAATGATGATCAAACTCTGAATGAGCCGACCACAAACCCATATGACTAGTATATGCATTTATGAGTTTTATCTTAGCCTTAGAGATAAGAGATGGTGAGATTTTAAGCTCACCATCTTTAATATCTTCATAAGGAATGATTATATACCCATTATACACAGTTTTCGCAAGAACCTCTTCAGGATTATACGACGTATCTTGGTGATATCTACCATCAAGATATGCAAGATTTATAATCGTGCATTTAATCGTATGCAAACCTTCATATGCGCTACGTTTAAAATCGAGATCCCCATGTATCAATATATTCCGTTTACACGAAATAATATCTGGAGCATTTCTAAACTTGGACTTGTACAGATCTACAAGAACCTCGTCATAGATATACTCATCTTTGACTATTGGAATATACACGAAACTACCTCCGATGGTTTCTTTAAATAGTCTATTTCCTAATCTAATATATAGTTTAAACTACAATTTGATTAAAGGAGATATATGATCACGGTTAGATTTTATACGATTAGCGAATACTCCAATACTTGGCAGAAGAGCTGTCATTGAGTTTACATGTTTCTCAACGAGCTTATTAACGTCAACGATAGGAGTTAACCATTCAGGATACTTCAAATCTCCGTCAGGAATAGCAATAGTTCTCAAACCATATCTAGAAATATTAGCATCTCTAGGTTTAAGAAAGATCGATTGTCTAATCTTTTCTCTCATAACAGGATCTTTGATCAAAAAGAGTTTATCTTCACTTTCAAGTATAGTATTGTATACATACACTTTATTGTAATTCTCAATCTTCTTATCAGGATACAGTGAGTTCCATACTTCAACTCCACGAATAACCGCATCAGACATCGCATCTTCTCGGTTAAAACTATTCTTGAAAGAACTGAATGAACCGAATGTCGCATTTCTATCAACCAATACTTTATGTCGTATATCAGCTTCAAGTTGATATACTCGTTTCATAATACCAGTGATAGAAACATCTTTAACCTTATGGATCTCGTCAGAGATTATAGATTTAAGAGTTTTCGCAACAAATGGATTAATGTTAGATCCAGTGAGAGCCAAACCTGTATTAGAGATTTTGTTTACAATCGCACCTTCTCTTAAACGAACCCATGCAGAGTAATTCTTCTTGATATTTGGATAAAGAAGAAGACTCTTAAAGAAGAATTCATTTTTGATATCGATTCGACTACGATATTCAATAGGCACGTAACAATGACGAGCCATATTTCTACCCATATAGTTAAGAACTTCCGTAAGTACGTAACTCATAAGGTTTGTTGATCTAAATATCGCATCTTCGTCATAGAATGTATCGAATTGTACAGTTCCAAATGAACTAACAAACTCATTCCATTCATCCAATCTAACCATTACAGAGTCTGTATCAGAGATTGGGATGATATATCTTCCACGAGTTTGATACTTATCTACACGATCGTATGTTGGTATAGGAGCAACCAGGAATTGTACAAATATCTTAATCATCTCATCGAGAGGTTCGATATACACAGATGATTCACCATCTCTCATCTTCTTGAGATCAGGAGTATTGAATTCCTTCTTAGATTCCATAATCCAGTTAATGATACCCATAACTTTAGGATTGTGTCTAAAGAACTCATAGATATTGTATTTGTAATAGAAGTTGATCGATTTAATAGGATCTTTAGAGATATTTTTCAACATCAAGAATAAAGATTTATTGTTATCAACATCGCTCTTCTCTACTTCTGGAACGTGTTCGAGCATCTGTTTAAGGCGTGTGGTAAGCATTTTAAAAGTAGGAACTTTTATATTATACTTCCGAACCATAGACATATTTAGATTAATGTTTGTAATTTCATTCACAAACGAATAGAATTCATTAAGATTCTTGAAACAAAGGTTACTTCCAAGAAGTTTCTCGAGAGACCATAACATTTCTGAAATGAGTTCTCTAGCTTGAGAAGTAATCATAGATGCTGAGTCTGGAGAGTATAAAATATAACCTTTCATCACACTTACACCATAAGATGAGTTGATGAATTCTTTCTTTGTATTCTGAAAGTTGTCATATTTCATAGCATCAGCCATGTTACCGGCTTCTTCAAACCCAATTGCCATGTGTTTTAGTTTCTTACGGTCAGCAAGCCATTTAATAAGAAGTTCTGACATCTCAGAAATCTTAACAGACTGATTAACCGTATAAGTACCATTTGCTCCGATAATAAGCTTATTATCTTGAACCATGATTGGAATGTTGTTTAGAGGAATCGTCCATTGACGTTCTTCATAAATGTTTCGCATTCGTGCAATAGGATTATGAGATTTAGCTATAACATTATCGAGAAAATCTGAGAGTTTGTCGAGATTTACACCATCTTGACCATATGTGGTGATAACAGTCTGCATCATCTTAAGTTTCCAGAAATCTTTCAATGTCATACCTGCTGATTGAGGTAAAACATTTTCGATATCTCGAATGTTAAATTCTTCATCTGTGGTCGGAATTAAACCTATCATCTTTTCTTCTCCCCATTAATTACATTATAGTGTTTGAGCGAATATGATATTATAAAAGCCTAAATAGAATATATATTTAATTATGGTAATAGAGATATTATACGAGTGTATGATATCTAAAAAAATAAATTAAAGGAGCTATGTATGGCACTTAAAGCTTTCACAAAAACGTATTCTAGAAAAGGAATTTACTTCCAGAGCCTATTTGTAGAATTTGACAGAATAATGTATTATCCCGATGAAGATAACTCTAAACTTAACAGACGCTTCAATTTCATTGAAAAATGGATGCCATCATTGAACAAACTAATCTGTCCTTGGTATGAAAGGTCTAAGAAATCATTCACGGATGGAGAATGTGATGGTTATTATGTGAGAACTGTACGGTTTCCTATCACATTCAAAAGAACTTACCGGGAACTTGAAGGATATGATACTGATGCGAACTTCAAAATTCACTCAATTGGTTATGAAGATAACTATAATGAGTGTAGCGGAAAATGTGTAAGGGAAGTTACAAATATTAAAATTGATCACAAGAAATATAAAATCTCTACAAATGGTAGTTTTAAATATACATATTCTCACAAAATTGAAGAAACCTTTTACAGAAATATTGATGGAATTGTAAAATTTAAAAATGCAATTAATGTTTCGGAGCTATAAATGAAACTTGAAGTATTTGAAAACACTGGACTTTATGGGAATCAGTATAAAATTGGAGGTGTATTATATAATAACACCGATATAATTCTTCCTGAAATATTCTCTGAAGGTCCTGATAAGCCGCATTGGGTAAAACCTTTTACACAGCCATGGCAGAATGATCCAGAATATGTTGAAGCAGTATGTCGTGGAAATGGATGGAGTGCTGCAGTATTTGTTGAGATTGCAGTTATCAAAGAAGAACTTGATAAAGCTGGTTATAAGCTTGTGGATCGTCTTGAAGGGGATGAATGGTGGGACCATCCATGGTGGATGGCTATTAAGAAATAAATTAAGAGAGGGAGTGATCCCTCTTTTTTTCTATGGTTCTGTAATAACGATTTATTCTTGTATATATTAAGTACTGGTAAACAGGAATATATCGAAAGGATTTCAAATGAAAGAAGTAATTATTCTAGACCCACTACGCATCAAACGCGTGCGGTCAAAAGTTATCGCCAGAGAAAGTTCAAACGCTTTCACTGGAGGTTTAGCATCAACGACCATCGCGATGATGGTCGGACTTATGAATCCCGAAGTAATCGGGATGATATCAAGTATGGGAAGAGTGTTCCCATTATTTGACGGTCTGGCCATCATGATACCTGCACGTACATCTGAAAAGGTCGGGATAACATTTCACATTATATCAATAATGTGGATGTTCTTGGGAGATGCGGACCCAAGAGTATTTGGATTAATTTCTGCGATACTCTCGGGAATAAATTCCCTTACAAGACTCTCTTACGACGAATTTGTAAGAGACCTGTTAGTAAGAAACTCAACTCCGAAAGAGTCGAAGAAACACAAAGCGGTAAGGAACTCAACTAAAGCATTATGCGCTTTAGTCGGAATCGGACTGTCAGTGATTCTGGCTGGTAAACTCGATTGGAAAAATGCATTTTATGTTATAGGATGTGTTGAAATTATACATCTAGCAATAAAGCTACAACTCAACATTGAACTTCGAGATGTTGAAGTTCATAACGGGTAAAAAAGAGTGGTTTATACCGCTCTTTTTTTTCTATGATTCTACAAATTTTCCAAAACATATTAATGTGTAATTATAATAATTCATCTCTTAAGGAGAATTTCATGACTAAACAGATGGAAATGACAGCGGTTCTTTTGAAGCTCGCTCCAACAATGCTCTCTACCGAATCTGACGTTCAAGCTCTTGTAATGGCGGATGCTATCGATTTTGAAACTGGAATGCAGCTTCAGGATTCTATTGCGAATAGAAAATCTAACGAAAATGAAGATCTTGACGTTAATGCTCCTGAAAAAGAAGTTGTTCCTGCAAAAGCTGCTGGTGCTGTACTTTTTGAAGGATCTGAAACTTTCAAAGCTCCAGATGCTGCAACCGCAGTTGTAATTAAAGCAACTCTCAATGCTGCTGGTAAAGAACAGGCTGATGCGATTCTTAATCTTATCGACAAACTCAATGTTGAATTCCAAGGTGCATACAACAAAAATCGTGCGGAAATCTTCCGTTCTATTAAACAAGTTGTTGAAATTACTGGACCAGACAATGCTGTTGCGAAAGATATCGCGGATGTATTGAAAAAAGAAAATCTTCTTTTTATCAACAAATAAAAGATAAGTAGTGGGGTTATTCCCCACTACTTTCTTTACCTTAAAAGGAATTCGTGAATCGTTCTATTTCGGATTTAAGAGATAAATACTCAGTAGAACCAACCACTAACGTGCCGTTCTCAATTCCGGTAAGGAGTTGTGTAAGCTTTCCACGCATAGTTACAATCTGTTCGACACCATCTTCATACTTACCTTTAACGATATCAATCTGTTCAAGATGCGATTCGATAAGATAATTATTATCTTCGAGTTCTTTCTTAGTTACAGCAATTTGATTTCTCAAGCTGACAGTATCCTTAAGCTCTCGGTTATGTCTAGATCTATTGTATATAGCAGCTTTCTTAGCAAGTTCAAATGAACTACGACGATTCTCATCATAAGCTTTGTAATCAGTTAAAAGCATAAGCTTTTTAACTTCTTTCACTCCAACGCTTACATTTGCATCACCAAACTCTTCAATCTCTTTCAAACTGAAAGATAAATGATCTGCAAGATTCTCTTGAAACTTTCCACGGTTATAAGCATTCTCATCAAAGAATACTAAACCGTTAATTGTCACACCGAGATCATCACATTCAAGAAGTTCTTCAGTCGCAGAAAAGTCTACAATAGCCTTAGGTATAAGTACAAATCCTGTAGAAACTTCAACAGGATCGCGATATTTTACAATTTCGCATACATATATTTCAGGCTGCTGATTCATCATACTAACGTATGTAGATATTCCCATATTGTATGCTGCAAAGAATTCGGAATAGATTGAATCTACCCCGAATTTACTAGCCTCAGAATATGTTGTAACAGATGTTACACGAATATCTTTAATATCATGATCAGTCCAAGGCATATTATACTTTACAGAATAATATTTACCTATTCTAAATGATTTGTTCTGGACCATGTATTACCTCATAGTTGTATCCATAAATTCGATATCTATTACCGTGGAATCCAAATGAAATAGACTTGAGATATGAAATATTAAACAATCTATATCGTTCTGTTACAAGATCAAAATTTGATGGAATATTTAACATTTCAATTATCTGACTATCAGTCATATTGTGAAAGTTCTCATTAGGAATCATATGTAAAACTATCTTTGAGAATAATTTTATATAGAAATGAAGAACTTCCCAATCATCACCAGTATTGATCATTCCAGTTGAACGTATTCCAAATCTCGGATATTTATCAGCGATAGGACCTTTAATAGCAGTTGGACTCTTGTCTATAGCTATCAACGGAATTCTAAACTGATTATTCGCAGCAACTCCCATATTTACATTATCATATTTTCCGCAACCTTCCAATATGACAAGTTCTACATTAGAGTTATTATCCTCAATAGAAAGAGGAATTCCACGTTTATCAAGTTCTTCAACGATAGTTGTAATAGTTGTTGGAAGAATTACAAGACCATTCTGAACGTTATTTAACAGAGGATATATGTCAATATTCGTATCTGTAAATAGTTCAGGATATTCCCGTTTAAGTCTTTCAAAATCTCTATCGTAAAGTATCTCGAGATACTTCTTCACATTGATAATCTGTTTGTATAAAGCTGGAATACAACCTGTATACAAGTGGTTATATATGAAGAATTGTCTACGATATTCGCCAGTCTTTACACCATTTGCGTCAAACATAACATGTAGAGTTTTAAAGAATGTGACATTTTGATAATCATTATCTACTTCAACTTTGAAAGGTACACTATTGAGCACTTCCATTATCGAATTATTTGAGTTTGATTTCAAATACTCATCATGCTTAACTGTACAGTTTTCATAGTTCATCGCATACTTATCAAAATAATCATCCGGAGTTATATAGAACTCGCAAGTTTTACGAGATTCGTCCGCAAGTTTAATTTCAAATGTAACACTTCCGATACGATCTGATATAAATTTGCTAGGATATACAGTTATAGATCCTCTAACATATACATCCCCAACAAGCAATGTTGTAACCAACAACTCGTCAAATTTATTTGTATATATTGTAGGATTGGTAGATGCTTTTAACAATTCTTCCATCTTATACAATGCTGCAAATTCTAAAACTCTATACGCTTGAATTAAACCAAGAGCTTCAAGTTCTACAATACTTGTTCCAACATTGACAAAATCAGGATTAACCGACGAATCAAGTATTGAAGAAAATATAAACTTGTTTTTACCCAAAGATGATTCTGTCCCATCAATATGGGAAACTGGAATCTCTACAGATGTCTTGATAAAATTGCGAATATCGTTTATAGAATATTTTGAAGAAGGTGTAGGATTTACAGGCCAATTATAATACAATAATGCCGGTTTAGTCCCTACAGTAGGAGGCAGATATTCATGTCCGAAATTGTTATTATCATTATAAGAGAACGGTCGATCTTTATGACCTATAAGGTAGAAAAATCCTCTAATCGAAGAAGACATAAATACCTCACTTCATTGGGTTTACGATGTACTCTGTAGAATCGAGTGTAAATTTGATATAATTTATAGTCGATCCATTCATAGTAACAAAGAAGCTGAAACTGCTAGGGATAGATGTAACAATAGCATTTTCTTTACCAAGATTATTTGTAATAATCATTGTTGCAATGTAAAGAAGTCTATGGAAGATCTCATGACCTCTTGCAGTCGTATATCCTGGGAATGGTTTGTATAGTGGACCATACTCTGGGAATACCGTTCCGATTGGTCTGAGAGAATCAGATTTATTGGAACTTGCTGCAATAATTGGGAATGGTACAACATTCGTAGAATTGATAGTTTCATTACCAACGTAAATAACTTCAGCATTCTTAAAGTTGTTGTCTTTAAGTTCAAGACCCCATTTAATTGCGAGAGTATCAGACATGATCTGCATAGTTACTGGCGACATATATCTCTGAGTAGCATCGACGTTGTGTACAGGATACAAATTGATCGTACGCTCAGTAAAGAGTTCAGGGTAGTGATATACACATTCCTGGTAAGTATACGGTCTATTAAGACTAGGTCTTATAGATGTAAGGAGATAATCCTTAATCTTTAAGATAACCTCTTCTGTAGTAAACACGTTGGAGATCAAGTATACGATAAACAGATGTTGAGTAAACTTGTCACCAGTACCATCATTGTAAACGTATTTTGTAGATTTATACTCATAAGTCTTATAATGACCAGTATTGAAGATTTGAAGATGTTTTTCAACGATCTGAGCTCTCCACTCATTTTCCGAGATAAGGTTATCAGGGACAGGAGTCGTTTGATCTTCATACAGATATACTTGATATCTATTTTTTGTTTCTTTTTCAATCAATTTATCTGGATTGAAATAGATTTTGAAAGGTACATCATCATTCGCCGAACCGAAGTTCATTGTAAATGATACATCCTGAATACGCCATCCATTACGATCTCCAATAGTGAGCGAGTTGTTCACATAAGGAAGAGGTGTAACGCCTAAAAGCGAAACAACGTTATTATGGAATGTGGCAAAGAGATTCGGATCAGCCTGATTAATGTAAAGATATTCGATGATCTTAAATACAGATATCCATACATCTGATGGTAAATCTGATCCAACAAGAGTGCTATCGAATTCATCCGATGGTTTTTGAATAGTAAGACTTGAAAGATAATTGAGAGTGTTATTTGATACAAATTTCTTTGTAGTGGTAATAGGTGTATCAAATACATTCATTACGTCCGAAAAACTTGCTCCATACACTGGAACCATCTTTCCAGATACTGGATCAGGCTGCTGATTTGGATCAAATCCAAATGGCATATTAGGACCCCACGATCCAGGATAGTCATAACTACCAACTGGTACGTAGAAACCCGTGACTTCTGTAAAATTCGCGGCCATAGTTTTCTCCTAAAAAGATTTATTTTATGCTCACATTAGGATGTTTTGAAGAAAAAAAGAGGGGGATTTACCCACCCTCTTCTTAAATTACTCTTCAAATTTTGAGAGAGAATTTAAAATAGATACATAATCCTGATCAGGAGCAGCTTCACTTTCCGAAGCAACTTCATGATTGGACTTAGACTTAACAACGTCATAATTGAATACGGAAGATTTCAATCCTGTAAGAGCGAGATCTCCTGTATCAATTTCATCGTCGTTATCCGCGATTTTCAAATCTTCAAAACGTTTACGGTAATTAACTGTATCTTTTTCGAGAGATGAATATCCATGGTATGCAACAATCCCTTCTGCGGAAATTGTATACCCATATTTGGAATCAAGAGCCAGACTATTATGTACAGCAGACTCATAATTATCCGCACAGTCTTCAGGGATTTCAGCCATGATATGTTTTACATGACTTGTTCCAGGAAGAATCATAGTTGAAGGAACTACTTCATACTCTTTCAACCGTGCAAATCCATGAAGTCCTGAATAAGACATTCCAAGACGTCGATCATTCATGTCCAGAACGCCAAGGCGTGAAACTTTGGAATGATTACCAATAAGATAATCTGCGATAAGATTTGCAGAATAGTTATTGATAAAGTTTCTACGTTCGATAAATGATCCGCCACCAGGGATATTACGATAGTTGTTTTCAACTACAGTATATCGACACCCCTTCTTGATTGTACGTTTGATATCATTGATACACAGAAGTGTATTTCTGAATACGCCAATTCCTTCAGAGAATGCAGGCAACAGCGCAATACCGATAACACGTACAGTTTCAATCGCATTTTCGACAAGATCGTGTAGAATGTTAACCAATGCTGGCCCAATACCCGAGCCAGATCCGCCACCAGTTGAGAACGACACTGTAATGACGTCGACACCTTCACGTTTAGCGGTGCTTCCGACGGTATGAACGAAACCTTTAATATCAAATCCTGTTAAGGCTTCGATAGCGGTTTCACGGTTCTTTCCGGCGCCGCCATCAAGATCCCCGATAAGATATTTTTGAGCATGAACCTTTGTAGTTGTCGAATCAAGTTCTTCTTTTGATACATTCATTACTACAAGGTTTACCCCTTTAGGATTTGAAACCTTAGTATGCTCAGCGAGAGCACTTGCAAATTTTGTTCCAGCGAGACCGATACCAATGTTAAGTACCTTCATGAAATCCTCCAAATTGTTGTTTATATATCGAGTTAGTATACACACGTATTGTGTAACTCTACCAATATTAAATATATAGTCAGAACACAAGTTTAAAATATAGGAGGGAGTATCCCTCCTATATTATTTTTCGTTTGACTCGAACCTTGCATTGAAAATCTCCCAACGCATTGTATAGATCTGATTGTTTCCAACAAATCTAAATATCACTATAGGATCATTAGGGATATTACATATACGAGATGGACTCTGATTAGTTGCGATTCCATACAATACTACATCCGGAATTCCTCCAGGAACGTTACATTTATATGAATTCTTAACAACTTTATCAAGATTTTCAATTTCACTCTTCATTTTACTATCAGAGTAGTCGCGCAAAATATTTGTAACTTTAGCAGATGATCCAGAGATTTTACCAAATCTTTCGTAAAACTCAACCTCTTCTCTGACATACAACATCTTTATTTTATGACCACTATATATGACATCTCTAAGAATCCAATCCTTAGGTTTATCAATATCGCTGATATTTATTAGTTCAAACTCTGTATCAGATATCTGACTAAATGTCAATCTTTCAGCAGTATCAACTACGTCATACAGACTTCCAGTTTTGAGATGCTTGTAAACAGTATACTTCCATCTCATGGATTTATATATGAGATCAAAATCAGGATCTTCAGCAGTATCATAATCAAACTGATCAGGAACATCATCGTCTTCATGAGCTGTCATGAAATCTTTGATTATATCACTGTTATATTCGTTCAAAGCGAAATTGTCAGGTTTGGACAATCCAAATCGTTTTACATAATACTTGGCATACAGTTTGGTTATAGCAAACATAATTCCAAATATAGCTGCTAAGATCAGAAAGTTAGTTACATATGTCAGCATACTATTTACACCCACAATTCTCACAAGGAGTTGAACAGTCACAAGACTCTTCTTCAACCTTCAATCCATTTTTAGCCCATTTAAGAACGAAAGCAAGATGTTTGATAATGCGATCCTTTATCCGACGCATACATGCGTCAACGCCAAACTCGTGTACATACTTTGCAGGATCCACACAAGGAGACAGATCATATTCAGTCCAACCTGTACGAGTATCGATCTTTACAAACGTTGTATGATCATCGATAATTTTGGAATCCATTGTTCCCAAGAAGTTTATGACATCTTCTTCATCAAGACAGCTATCATTTTCGATAGGGAAGTATGCTTCTTCAAAAGCTTTCTTAGGACTCCATGAAATGTATCCATCAGGATATTTTACAACATACCCTTCTTTTTCAGTAGAGTTGACAATTCTTCCAAATGTGCTAACGAAATCGTCAACATTCATTGGTTCAAATTTTACAAGCTTAACACCGATTGCAGTCTGATTGATGTCGATTGAACTTAAAACCATAATAACCCTCCGAGATAATTAATAATTAATACAATACAATGTCGCAAAACTAATCAAAATGTATGACGGGAATTAACCCGCCATACAATGATTATCTAAAGAAGAAACCGAAATATCCACCAACCCTTGGTATAGACAGATCGCTATTCACCGCAATTCCTAAACTCGGTCCAAAGTAAAATTTATTAACCGAGAATATAGGATTCAATGTTAAACCGTGAACTTTATTTTTATCCAAATCCATAGTATACATTACACTTCCACCGAAGTTAAACAACGGCCTAGGATTAGTGTTTTCGAGTTTACGATCAATAACATCTATCTTCTTACCAATATCTGTTTCAAGTTTTTCATTCTTTTCAAGAATAACATTATTCAAACTATCAACACGATTTGTTAACTCGTTTATGGTCTTCATAAGACCTTCAACTTTATAAGAAGAAGTATCTATAATTGAATCTACAATATAAATACCTTCCCTTAAATCTCCAATAGATTCTGCAAGTTGGTTTGAAATTCTTTCAAGACTTCGAATTAATTCAACAGCTTTAACATAGTCATCAGGAATAGGTCTATTATAAACCTTTCCATTGAACTTTATAGTAACATTCATATCTTCAGCGTGAGCAGTTACTCCACAACCAAAAATCATAAACATTATGAGAATTATAAACTTATTCATCTTACCCTCTTGATACAGCTTCTTCAAATTCTTCACGTATTAGCATTTTTTCAATATCTTTAGTAATCTCATCAGAAGTTTTCTTCAGACCATCACTACGATCTTTGATATATTTGATGATAGTTTTAACACTATCAGTGTGCTCATCGATAGTATCGAGAGCTTTACCTGCAGTATCAATAACATCTTTAATTTCTTTATTGTTTTTACGAATCTCTTCGTTAATGCTATCCAATTTGTGTTGAATTTTAGTAACTTTATGTTTCTCTGTGAAGTATCCGACTGTCGAAAATATTGATATTAATGCGAAAATGCTAATCAATAGTATTGACATAAATTTAACCCAACCATTCTTGTTTTCTGAAATAAGAATTCTAAAACCATCTACAACACTTGTTATATAGCTTAGAATTCCACCTTCTTTAATATCCATGACATTTCCTTTTTAAAGAAAACTGAGGGTCTTTCGACCCACAGTTCAACTCTTTTATTCGAGAGATATTGAATTTTTATCAGGTACAGAGTTGAGAGCCTCTTCACTGATATCCATTATCCCCTGAACTTTTTTCAATTCGCCACTTTTGAGCGCACCATTCATCCCGTCAAACCCACTTGAGAATGCGGGATTTCCTCCACCTTGATTAGGCAGCATAGATACTGTAGGATTATTCATTTTAGACTCCCCTAAAAATTAAAATAATTTACTAAATAAAACCCGTTTAATCATGTTGATAATAGACTCTTTCTTAGTAGAATAAGTCTTACCAACTATATGGTGAAGAATCTTATCAATCAAAACCTCTGCAGATTTCTCGAGATGCTCATTTACATTCTGACCATTTTCGATCAATGCAAGATTGAAATCGTTAACAGCTTCGCGAAGTTCCGCATTAAACTGTTTTTCAACGGCCAATTTATCCAGAATCTTTTGATTTTGTTTATAGAGATTCCGGCTAGTTTTCCCTAGCCAGTAAATCCTATCAACATCTATAGATTCAGCTTGTCCGATTCTACACAGTTCAGCAAGAGTTTCAACGTGACCGGGTTCAGTTATAAACCATAACCCGGTATTCTGATTTTCATCAGAATGTCTAGTGTTTTCCAAATCACTCATAAACCCTCCTACCCCTTTAGGATAATTCGATACTAATAAAGTCAAAAGCCTTTGTACAGTTAATCTTTCTTGGGGAATTCAGATTCTTAAGATTTGATACTTTCAAACTTGTAGTACTATTGTCAGATATAAATATCCCCAACTGATCTTTGACAGCCATATCTACAACACTAACTCCAAGGCATTCGAATTCATAGAAATCGAATATCTTTTTGAGTTTATTAGTTCTAGACATAACTTTAATCTCAGATATCGGCTGAATATAAACATACGCATCCTTGAGTTTTGTATTCTCAAGCAACAGTACAAAATGTGAATTAGACCCTGAATATTCGAGTTTAACTCCTTTACCAGAAGTAAAACTACTCATAACCCCTTGAGATGTTCTGCCTTTAGACGGAATGTCTCCAACTTTGATATGAAGAGATTCGCCATTCTTGTTAACCAAGAGTATAGTTTTATCTTCATTACCATCAGGGATGAATACACAATCCTCGACAACCGTAGTAATATTTACAATTCTACTAGTGATCGAATCCAATTCGAATCGTTTGAGAGAACCATCATCCGTTATACAAGCCACTGTACCTTTTATACCTTTGTATATTGGACAAATTGATTTGATGTACCCATTCTCTTCAGTATTCTGAACGCCAATCCAACAGTTTATATTCCCATTAGGACTAATAGAACTTATACTTCCGTTTGAATAGAATACAAGTATCGATTCAATATTGTTTTCGATACGATGTGAGGATACAATTTCTTTAACCCAAACACCATTTATCTTAACACCTTTGAATCCATTCGTAATCTTCTTACCCGAAATGACATTAGAAGAATCGAAAATACCTACAGAATTTCGTGTAGCAAGAATTGCTCCATTTGAAATAATGACATCATTGCGTTCTTTAAGTTTTCCGATAATCTTGGTACGTCTATTACGACCATATTTCTTTCCAACTTCAAGAGCTTCATCAACCATAATTTCATCGATTCTGAGAAGGTTATTCTCATTCTCTATGATCAATTCTTTGGTTTTAGCAATGTTATCAATATAATCAGATTTAGACTTTCTTGACAGACTACCAACGTTCATTTCATGAATAGCTTTAGCCTGTATAGGTGTAAGTTTGAACTTACTACACATACTCTGAATAACTTCATCCTTTGTACCATTCGAACTCGTGATCAATTTAATAACGTCATCTACAACGTCATATATTTGAACAAGTCCTTCAAGGATATGGATTTTGTTACTTAAAGTATTTATAGAGTGAACAAGCTTTCTTCGACGAATGTCATAGTTCGCATGATACCAATTCTTAATCATATCTTTAATCGTTGAACGATTAATTCTACCATCAGAATTTGTAGTCAATTGTACTCTATTAGAATATTCTAAATTCGTATTCTTATAAAGACTTTCGAGTAGTTCAAGAAGGTTTGTACCATTCTTACAAACAATGAAGAACTGAGGATTTTCACCTTTATTCTTTATCTCACCATGGTCTTTGATGTTTGCAAAAATCGTATTCTTCGGATTACCATTCTTATCTTTGTCATTCATCAGTTCGATAACTTTAGTCTTAACAGAGTCTAAGTCAAAGAGATGAGGCATAGATTTTATGATAATACGATTGTTGACATTATCGATTTCCACATCACCGCGAACTTTGATAGTTCGACCAGATTCTTCTGAAGAATCATAGTAATATTTATGGACATCGTCGCCATTGATGATAGTTCCACCACTTACATAGTCTGGATATATCCCAAGAGTAATATCATACGGTGAGATATTCTTGTTACGAATAAACTTCACAACCATTGAAACTACATCACGGAGATTATGTTGAGGGATATTACTAACAAATGATTCTGCAATAGATGTTGCACCATTTATAAGTACCAGTGGAACTTTTGATGGAAGGTACTTAGGTTCTTTCAAACCAGATCCGATGTCTGCTTCAGCATCCATCATTTCCATAACCTTGGTATCCATCATAGAACCGACAACATCCCATCCAAAAGGAGACCATCTTACTGCGATATATCGAGGACTTGCGGTATCTAAATCTCCGAAGCTTCCAAAGTTACCATCTCCTTCAAGGAGTGGGTGATTTTGAATTGCATCTTGAGCCATAGCGATAATAGTTTCATTAATACTACTATCTCCATGTGGATGATACTGCGCGACCAGTCCTCCAAGTTTAACGATTTTTGTAAATTTCTCTTTGAGAACTTTGTTTTCCCAACAGGTGTATAAAATACGTCTGTTAATGAACTTAAAACCGTCATACGCAGATGGAATTGCTCGACTAAATGTAGCTAAACCGTAAAGAAATATATCTTCCTTTACTCGAGTTACAACTTCTTCCTCGCCAGGAAGGTTATTGATATCGATTAACATGTATTGCACTCCCACTTACAGTCAAAAAATAAAGATAGATGTGGGGAACGTCCCCCACATCCATTAAATTGCCGGTCTAAGAGATAGTATCGTCGGGAAGTGGTGAAGAGCTAAATCGGAGGTTTAGCTCATTCTCTCACTGATATGTTCCGGATAAGAAATTAATATTTATTAATTACTTACCAAACATTTTCAGAATTGCGGCTTTTCGAATCGCATCAATTTCATCTTCAGGCACACCAATGATAGAAATAATTGCTCTATCAAATGATGGAAGGTTCTGAACTTCAGCAAAGATGAAGAAATCGGTCTTTTCTGAATCGAGAATCTTCTTAGGGAAGTCTCTCAAATAGAAGCGATTATTATCATCTTCAGTGAGAGACTCGTCACCTTGGTAAGTTCCCATTTCTTTAATGAAATCGAAAATCGAAGCTTTGTAACCAGATGTCGGTTTACCTTCTTTAAATGCCGCGATATAAATATCTGCCAAACATTCACCAGTTTCAGGATTCCCATATGATTTGACATTTTCAATAGCACGTTTTGTAAACGCTTTAAGCGCCTGAGACGTGTATTTCAAACTATCCAAGGACTGTACGGACACGATTACATCTCTGTCACCGAGATTGCCAGTACGTTTATTGCGGGTGTTTTCCAAAGTTTTAACAAACTTTTTCAACGAGATTGCACGAATGTCGCCAGATTCGATAACTTCTTCAAAGAGATCATCGATTTCAATGGAAAGGAATTCGTTAGTTTCACTGATAGCCATACAGCCCTCCAAAATAATTTTAGTAGAATTTAGCTTCCTATACAATATTAAATATATACGTTTAGGAAGCTTTTAAAAGATCGTTATTTCTTAATACCGATCTCGACAGTTTCTGATACTTGGTCGGAATATACTGAGTATCCGAGTTGAGTCATGATTGCAACAAATGCATCAGATGCAATACTATCCATGATATCTTCACTTTTAATATTTACATCATGATATTCAAGAGGATCTTCTTCAAGGAGCATCTTAGAAACCTTATCTCTATGAGCAAGGTTAGATCCTCCAGCAGCAAGAAGTCTGTTCACAATCAGTGGATCTGTTCGGTTAATTGCAATATTAACTTCCATTTCACCAAGTTTAATAGGGGTAGCTCTATATGGCAATCTCTTACTGTTAGAGGTGTTTTTGTGAGGAAGACCTAAAGTATTCACATCACTAACACTTACAGAAGAGAATTTACTTTCGGTAGTGTGCTTAAGAACCATAATGTATTCTTTACCTACAATAACCGGACATATAGATTTATAGTATTGGATTTTCTCACCCTCAGGAGTCATAACTTTGACACCAGTGGTAATCTTTGAAGGTTTAACTCCAAATTCCATATAAAGCTTTTTCATGTTTTCAAATGTAATATTCGTGAAAGGATGTTGTCTAACATAGATTCCATTCTTCACTACATTCGCAAAGTATTCATGCTTTTGCTTAGTTGTAAGGGATTTGTAATATTTTTCAAAGTATTGAGAACTTTCAGCATCAGCAATCTTATAGAACGTGTGAAGCTTCTTGTATTTAGAAGCAAGATCTTCACATTTATCGATCTGAATTGCGACGTGATCTCCAATGAAGTTCAATTCGTGTTCATAGTGTTGACCACTGTTAGATCGACCAATTGTACCAGTTGGGTTAAGTATTACATCAATATGATTTCCATACTCATCAAATGGCATCAATTCCTTAGGCAGAACTGCACACACAACACCTTTACCACCGAATCTATTGGTTAGTTTAGAACCAAGAGATAGTGGAACAGTTCGACCAATTGTAAACTTAAGGTACGCGAATTCGAATGAACCACTACCGTTACTGAATTTAATACCGTCTGTACTAAGCATGTTACACGCATCTACGTAATTTTTATATGTAGCATAGCGAGTATTCGCTTCAACAGTGATATTAGCACTCTTATCCTTGATATGGACTTCAAGAGCTTTATACACATTGGTCTTATAATCTTTGACGATGTTGTAATAGTTGATGATTTGTTGACGATGCAGGTTATCTTTATACAATTCAGCATTAGAATTGATAAAGATTTCTACATCGAGAACTTTACCATCACCATGGTACAACTCATCATTTGTATCGATCTTGGAAAGAGCTGCAGCAGTTGTATTGCAACCAGTATTAAAATGGTCAATACTACGTTTTGCGCAGAATATTCCATCTTTAACATCACTAAATACGTCAGGGAATGATTTATAAATAAGATCATCTCCGTAAATATTTAGAAGGATATCGTTAAATCCAAGAGTAATTTCTACAGTTTTAATTGTAGCATATGTCACACGTTGTGCAAATTCTTCAGAAATGATGATACCATCTTCGATATTATCTTTCTTCGAAATGTATGCAACGTTCGCATTTACCCCATACTTGTAGTTCAAGTTCTCATCATGAGAACTCGCTCTTGATATAACTTCCCCTTGAGCAATAGTAGTGCCAATATGCTTATTGTCTACAGCACACCCAGGTTTAAAATATCCATGCTCTTCAGCCAAGGATTCATAATGTTTATTTTCAATGATACCGATAACACCTGTCATAAGATCTCTTACAACTAATGTATAGTGGTATCCTGGACGGGATGGGAATTTTTCAATTCTATTAAGGATTACGTAGTTTGTTTTAGCAACACGCAACGAATCATTGTAAGAACCGAATTGTTTCTCAAACCCTGTAAACATTCGTGGAACTTCTGAATTATTCAGAATGAGCGATTGCTCATAGTAGCTTCCAGTAAGATGTAATCTTGGACCAGAAGCCTTATTAGGAGTTGTAAGATTATACACTCCTAGAACATCGACTGGATCGGTGTTCAAGTCCAGATTTAAAAATTCTTCTTGTAAACCCACGTTACCTCCGAGTTATGGATTTTATATTATATACTAGGTATATCTCTCAATACCTAATATATAATTAATGAACCTCTTCAATTATTTCACTTTTCTACCGGGACATGGATCATATACAGATCCTTTAACGCCACGCATAGTTCCTTGTTCATGATTATGCATAATCTCTTGAAGAATATTTACGTTACAAGGACTAACATAGCCATTTCCGAGACCAGTAAACATGTTACCATACCATGCATCCATCTGAGTACCAACCATTTCATCATTACCAAATTCTCTCAAATTGTAATGAGGATAAGGAATAGTCATACTCACAATGACTGACGTTCTGATATAGAATGGAAGTTCTGCAAATTTCTTGAGATTAATCTCGCCAAATCTCTTCTTAACAATCATGTGATTACCCATATGGTACTTAGCAGTGAAGCTGATAGCTCGGCTAAGAATTGGATATTCATGACATTTCGCGATCAGATTACGACGTGTAACTTT